>JABLTL010014806.1_pt1 | contig 144819 bp, 180 predicted proteins | sample 7160151 | NCBI WGS metagenome assembly JABLTL01 (sample SAMN14651223, study PRJNA627086) | human gut metagenome | isolation source: feces | host: Homo sapiens | reverse complement strand
ATAGTAGAAATAATAAATAAAGACAAAGAAAATTATTCAGACAATATGAAAGAAATATTTAAAATAATGTTAACTCAAATAATAAAAAACAAAATAGGAAAAGAGAAGACAGATGAATTTCTAAAAAAACTAAATATAGGAGGTGATGAAGATATGATGGCAGTATTCGAAACAATTCAACAAGACAACAAACGTATATATAGACGTGGAAAAAAGGATGGTATTGTTGAAGGAATTAAAAAGGGAATATCACAAGGAATAACACAGGGAATAATGGAAAACAGTATTGCAATTGCTAAAAAACTATTAAGTAGAAATAATTCAAAAGAAGAAGTTGCAGAAATAACAGGACTAAAAATAGAAGAAATAGAAAAATTACAATAAAAACAAAATATGCTATACATATTACTAATTGACTAACTTACCTCAAAATGTTATACTATAAAAAGAAAAATGATGAGGTGAAAAAATGAACGTTACACTACCAGAAAAAAATAAAATAAACAAAAGAAGAATAATAATTTATAGTATAGCAATATTTGCATGTATATTAGCAATAGTAGTTGTAATTGGAATACAAATACTTGGAAATGATGTTGTAGACAATTTTTTTGGAGTTAGTAAAATAACTAAAAAAACAGAAGAAGAGGAAAATAGATTAAAAGCAAATTTTGATACATTATTTCAAAATCAATTAGAAAATAATAGCTCTTGTGAGGTAAAAAAAATTGATAAAAATAAAGATATTGTATATACCAATTATGAGAACACTGATAAATCAGCTAATAATTATGAAATGAATGTAAATTTACCATATATAAATATAAAAAATCAATCAGTACAAGATTATAATGAAAACATAAAGAATATCTTCCAAGCAAAAGCAGAAGAAGTTTTAAAAAGTACAAATAGTAATGTTATTTATACAGTAAAATATGAAGCATATATAGAAAATAATATTTTATCATTAATAATCTATTCTGATTTAAAACAAGATGCAAGTGCACAAAGAATTATAATACAAACTTTTAATTTTAATTTAGAAACAAATAAAGAATTAACATTAGAAGATATTATAAAAATTTATGAACTTGATGAAAAAACAGTGCAAGACAAAATAGATAATGAAATAAAAACAGAAGAAAAAAAGGCGGAAGACTTAAAAGCATTGGGGTATAATGTTTTTACAAGAGATACAAAAAGTGATATGTACAAAATAAAAAATGCTACAGAATTCTTTGTACATAATAATAATTTATATATAATTTATGCCTATGGAAATGATAAATTAACAAGTGAAAGAGATATTGTAGTAATGTAAAGATATAAATAACAAAAATAGCTAACTTTGAAAGTTAGCTATTTTGTTTGAAAATAAAAGGGGATGTTTTTATTTTTAAGTCAGATTTTCTTCTGACTATGTTTATATTATAATAATGAATTTTGTCCATTTTGTGAATTAAAAGTGAAAATTCAAATTAAGGTTGTTCACCTAATGTTAAAGTAATTTCCTTTTCAGTACCATTTCTGTTAATTTTTAATTTTAATTCATCACCAATTTTATGAGAATTTTTAACTTCATTTAATTCATTCATTGTTTTTATTGATTTTCCTTCAACTTCTATAATAACGTCTCCTGCTTTTAGTCCGGCTTTTTCAGCTGCTGAGAAATCTTCTACAGATTTAACATAAACACCTTCAACTAAATTATAAGTTTTTGCTGTTTCAGCATTTAAATCAATACCAGATATTCCAATAAAAGGTCTTTTAACTTTACTATATTGAATTAATTGAGAAGTAATATCTGTAGTAGAATTAATAGGAATGGCAAATCCAATACCTTCAATTCCAGTACCAGAAAGTTTTAAAGTATTAATACCGATTACTTTACCTTCACTATTAACTAAAGCACCACCACTATTACCAGAATTTATAGCAGCATCTGTTTGAATACAAGTATAAGTTTTTCCATCTGAATCAGTAATTTTTCTATTAACAGCACTTACAATACCAGTTGTTACTGTACTGTCCATATTAACAGGGTTACCAACAGCCATAGCAAATTCTCCAACTTTTACAGAATCAGAATCAGCAAATTCAGCTTTTGTTAAACCTGTTTTTTCAATTTTTATAACAGCTAAATCAGTTTGTTCATCTTGACCTACAATTTTAGCTTCATACTCAGTTTCATCTCCAAATAAAGTAACAGTTACCTTTCCAGCATCTGTGATTTGATAATATGAGTTTGACTCAGAAGTGCTTGAAGATACAACATGATTATTTGTTAAAATGTAACCATCATCACTAATAATAATACCTGAACCAGAAGCCGTTGCGGTAGAAGAAGAGCTTCTACCAAAGAAAGATTGAGTATTTACAGTATATTCAATTTTAATACCAACAATAGATGGCAAAATTTTATTAGCTGCATATACAGCAGTATCTGAATAATTACTTAAAGATGTTTGAGTAACATAACCATTAGATTGAGTTGATGAACTATTAGATGTACTTATATTACTTGAAGAATTATTTATTAATTTTGATCTTATTGATGGAACACCAAAACATGTTCCAAGTACAACACTACATCCAACTACACCACTTACAAATGGTAATATAACTGTTTTTCCAAAACCTGTTTTATTTTTTTGTGATTTTTCATTTTTATTATAAGATGATGAACCTGTAACAGGAATTGCTTTAAATTTTGTTTCGTTTTTTTCGTTTTCTTCCATAAGAATACCTCCTAAAATAAATTATGTATTTTATTTATGATTATATCATAACCTAATTTTATCTAAGAATACAATAGAATTGTGAAAATTGTGTGAAAATAATGTATAAATTGTTTGCACTTTTTAAAATTAAAAAATATTAAAAACTCCTTGAAAAAAACACGTTCTACATATATAATAAGTAAAAGAATGGAGGAATATAAATGAAAAAAAATAGAGGAATAACAATGGTAGCATTAGTAATAACAATAGTAGTATTATTAATAATTGCTGGAATATCAATAGGAGCAGGAAATAATGCAATAAAAAACTCAAAATTGGAAAACTTAAAAACAAATATGTTATTAATAGAAGTAAAAGCTAAAGAGCAAATAGAAAATGCAAAATTTAGACTTGGAACAAGTTTTAATAAAGCAACAGAAGAAGAAAAAACAAATAGAGTCAATACAGCTAAAAGCGAATTTACAGGTGAAGAAATTGTTGATGGAAATATATTTAATAATAATACAAAAATAACAACTGAAAAAATCAAAGAAGATAATACAAATAATATTTATTATTATAAATTAAGTACACAAAATTTAATGGATATGGGATTAAAAAATGTAAAATCAGATGAAAAAGATGGGTATTATATAGTAAAATACGACTTAAAAAATAGTACAATTGAAATTTATAATACAGAAGGTTTTGATGATGAGGGAAATGTTGTATATTCACTAACAGATATAAAACAAGTAAGATTAAAATAAAGGAAGCAAAATACGAAATGAAAGAAAAAGAATTAGAAAGATTAACAAATTTAAAACAAATAGAAAAAGAATTACACCAAAAAGGATTTAATGCAATTTGTGGAATAGATGAAGCTGGAAGAGGACCACTAGCTGGACCAGTAGTTGTTGCTGGAGTAATTATGCCAGCAGATTCAATGATAGAAGGAGTAAATGACTCAAAAAAAGTATCTGAAAAAAAGAGAGAGCTATTATATGACAAAATAATAGAAGAAGCAATTAGTTATTCAGTTGCGATAATAGGACAAGATGTAATTGATGATATAAATATTTTAAATGCTACAAAACAAGGTGTTACAAGTGTTGTAAAAGGATTAGATGTTAGACCAGATTTAATAATTATAGATGCACTTCAACATATTGATACAGATGGTGTACCTTATGAATCTATTATTAAAGGTGATGCAAAATGCTATTCAATAGGTGCTGCATCAATCCTTGCAAAAGTAACTAGGGACAGAATTATGAGAGAATGGGATGAAGTATATCCTCAATATGGATTTGCAAAACATAAAGGCTATGGGACAGCAGCACATATAGCTGCAATTAAAGAATGTGGATTATGTCCAATTCATAGAAGAAGTTTTACAAAAAATTTTGTATAGGAGACAAAAGATATGAATATTTTAGAAATTATAGAAAAAAAGAGAGAAAAGCAAGAATTAACAAATGATGAGATAAAATATTTTGTCGATGCATATGTTAATGAACAAATTGCAGATTACCAAGCAGCAGCATTAGTAATGGCAATTTTTTTAAATGGAATGTCAAAAAGAGAAACTACAGATTTAACATTAGCAATGGCACATTCAGGAGAAATATTAGATTTAAAGAGTTTAAATAAGATTATAGTAGATAAACATTCAACAGGAGGAGTGGGGGACAAAGTATCAATATGTTTATTACCATTAGTTGCATCTCTAGGAGTACCTGTTGCAAAAATGTCTGGTAGAGGTCTAGGATTTACTGGGGGTACTGTAGATAAACTAGAATCTATACCAGGGTATAAAACAAATATAGATATCAACAATTTTATAAAAAATGTTGAAAACATTGGTATAAGTATGATTTCACAGACATTAAATTTAGCTCCGGCTGATAAAAAATTATATGCATTAAGAGATAGTATTTCTTGTGTTGAAAGTATACCATTAATTGCATCAAGTATTATGAGTAAGAAAATTGCAAGTGGAGCAGAAAAAATTGTTTTAGATGTAACTGTTGGAAGCGGTGCATTTATGAAAAATATCAAACAAGCTGAAGAATTAGCAAATGAAATGATTGAAATAGGAAAATTAGCTAATAGAGAAACAGTATGTGTTTTAACAAATATGAATGAACCATTAGGAAAAGCGGTAGGTAATAACTTAGAAGTAATTGAAGCAATAAAATTTTTAAAAGGAGAAATGCCAAAAGATTTAAAGGCAGTTGTTTTAGAACTTGGTGCATATATGGTGAAATTAGCAGGATTAGGTGATGACTTAGAAGAAAATAAAAATAAACTATTAGAAAATATAAATAACGGAAAAGGTTATGATAAATTTTTAGAATTAGTTAATAACCAAGGTGGAGATATTTCATATCTAGAAAATGTAGATAAGTTCGAAAAAGCAAAATATATAGAACAAATAATAGCACAAAATTCAGGATTCATAAATGAAATAAATGCTGAAGATATAGGAAAAGTTGCTTGTGGTTTAGGAGCAGGAAGAATTAGAAAAGAAGATGGAATTGATTATTCTGTAGGAATAGTTCTTGATAAAAAAGTATCTGCTAAAGTAGAAAAAGGAGAGGTAATTGGTTATATACATGCTAACGATTTACAAAAATTAACAATAGCAAAAGAACAAATAAAAAATATAATAAAAATATCTTCAAATCAAGTAAAAGCAGAACCAATAATATTTGAAATAATAAAATAGAAATAAATCTTTAAATATCATATTGCAATACAACCTAAAAAAGGCTATAATAAATATAGACTTTTGATGGAGGAATAGGAATGAAAAATAATAAAGAAAAGAAAATAAAAACAAAACAACAAAAACAATTTGATAAAGGACAAGTATTTATTAAAATTATGGCGGGAATTTTAGCTTTACTTATGATACTTGCAACATCAGCAACATTAATATATTCATTAATATAAGAGGTGTATTTTATGGGAAATAGTATAAGTAGTAATTGGATGAAGTTTTATGATGAGAATATATTAGCTTTTTTTCAATCACTAAAAGATAATCCTTTTAGTTTATTTACAGCAATATTAGATTTAGCAATAGTTATATTTTTATTATATGCATTTTTTAGAATGGTAAAAGGTTCAAGAGCTTGGCAATTAATAAAAGGAATTGCATTTCTAATAATTGCAACTTGGGTAAGTGGATTGCTTAACTTAAATATATTAAATTCAATTTTAACAGGAATAATGAATTGGGGGGTTATTGCATTAGTTGTAATATTCCAACCTGAATTAAGAAGAGGATTAGAACAATTAGGAACTAATAAATTAACAAAATTTTTTGGAATACAAAGTGACTTAGCAACAAAAACAAAAGAAGATGTATATAAAGTTGTAATAGCTGCAACAGAACTTTCAAAAACAAAAACAGGAGCTTTAATAGTATTTGAAAGAGACATAAATATTCAAGATATAATATCAACAGGTGTACCAATGAACTCAGAAGTATCACCACAATTATTAGTTAATCTATTTGTTCCAAAAACACCATTACATGATGGAGCAGTAATTATTAGTAATAATAAAATAGCAGCAGCCGCTTGTGTATTACCATTAGCTGACGATGCTGATATTGCAAAAGAATTAGGGACAAGACATAGAGCTGCAATAGGTGTCTCAAAAGAATCTGATGCAATAGTAGTGGTTGTATCGGAAGAAACAGGAAAAATATCAGTTGCAAAAGATGGAACACTAATTGCAGATGTAAGAGAAGATACTTTGAAGAAAATTTTAATAAGCAATATTGTTACTAAACGTTTTACAGAAAAAACAGTTGTGAAAAAAGATAGATTAAAAAGCATAAAACAAAGCTTAAGAAAAAAAGAAAAAGAAGAGAATAAAGAAAATTAAAATAAAAGTCGCTTATTTGGCGGCTTTTGGAGTTTTATTATAGGAGTTTTTATGAGAAATATAAAATTAACAATAGAATATGATGGAAAAGAATTTAATGGGTGGCAAAAACAACCAAATAAACTAAATATACAAGGAACAATAGAACAAGCAATAAAAACTATAACAGGAGAAGAAATAGAATTAAATGCTTCTGGAAGAACTGATGCCGGTGTTCATGCATTAGGACAAGTTGCAAATTTTAAAACCAATTCTAATATACCAATAGAAAAGATAGCAATAGCAATAAATTCAAATTTAAAAAAATCAATTAGAATATTAAAAGCAGAAGAGGTAGAAGAAAGATTTCATAGTAGATTAAGTTGTAAAAAGAAAACATATAGATATGTTATAAATAATTCAGATATTCCATCAGCAATATATAGAAATTTAGAAACACATATCCCAATAAAATTAAATATAGAAAAAATGCAAGAAGGTGCAAAATATTTAGAAGGAGAACATGACTTTAAATCTTTCAAAGCTAGTGGAACTAGTAGTAAAAGTAGTGTTAGAACAATTTATAGCGCAAAGGTTATACAAATGCCAAATGAAAGAATTTATATAGAATTAACAGGTAACGGATTTTTATATAATATGGTAAGAATCATAGCGGGAACATTAGTAGAAGTCGGAAGTGGAAAAATCAAACCAGAAGAAATAAAAAGTATAATAGAAGCTAAAGATAGAGCAATGGCTGGTAAAACATTACCACCACAAGGATTGTTCTTAGTTAGTGTAAATTATGAAAGGTAACAAATAATCGAAAAAAGCATAAAATATAGTAAAAAAATAATTATAAAATTTAAATTTGAATTTTATAATTACAAAAAAAGATAATCTGAAAGGAGAAAAAAATGACTAATTTACTTATATTTTTTGCTTTACCAATAGCAACAATAATTATATCAATTGCATTACAAAAAATATTTAAATGTCCGTTTTTGGTAGCTGCAATTATATTTGCAATATCTTTAGTTGTAACATTTATATTAGGAAATCTAATTTATCTAGTTGCAACAATAGCATATACTATATTAGCATTTATAACAGCTGTATTAACAAATATAGTGTGCAGAATATTAAGAGAACTCGATAGAAGAGAAGAATCACATTGTTGTAGCAGAGAAAGAAATCAAAATTCAAATAATAACAATAATTCAACTCAACTATTATCAATAACACGGTGGATTTTCAAATAATGATAATGGAAATTTATTAACAATAAGTAGCAATGGATGTAATGGAGTTGAAAATGACTTGTTAACAATTAATACAAATTGCCCTAATAATGGTAGAAACAGTAACAACAATAGTGTTTCATGTAATTGTAATACATCAAATGATTCTATTGCAGTAAGAGCAAATGTATTTCCAAATAACAATGGAAACAATGGTAGTTTTTGTGGATGCTTTAGAAAAAGATAAGTGAGCGCTGAATTTTGTAATAAAAAATATTGCAAAGTTCAGCATTTTATGTTAAACTAGTAAATGCAAATATTTTGGGAGGAATAAAAAAATGTTAGATGTAATATTAGATACATTAATTGATTCTATAAAATTATTACCATTTTTATTTATAACATATTTATTTATGGAATATATAGAACATAAAATGAAGCATAAATCAAAAGAAACCATACAAAAATCAGGAAAATGGGGTCCATTTTTTGGAAGTTTATTAGGAATATTTCCACAATGTGGATTTTCAGTATCTGCTACTAATTTATATGCAGGACGAGTTATAACTTTAGGAACCCTAATTGCTGTATATCTATCAACTTCAGATGAAATGCTTCCAATATTTATATCTGAAGCAGTATCTCCAATTATTATCTTAAAAATATTAGCAATAAAATTAGGAATAGGAATGATTGCTGGATTTATAATTGATTTAGTAATAAATGTATTAACAAAAAATAAAATAAAAGAAAATATTGAACAAGTATGTGAAGAAGAACATTGTCATTGTAACGAAAATGGAATTTTAAAATCTTCAATACATCATACTTTAAATATATTTGTATATATAATTATAATTTCATTTATTATAAATACAATAGTTCATTTCATTGGAGAAGAGGCAATAGCAAATTTACTATTAAATAAACCAATAATTGGACCACTAGTGTCAGCATTAATAGGATTAATACCAAATTGTGCTGCATCAGTAATTATTACAAATATGTATTTACAAAAGGTTATATCATTTGGAAGTATGATGGCGGGTTTATTAACAGGAGCAGGAATTGGACTAGCTGTGTTGTTTAAAACTAATAACGAAATAAAAGAGAATATTAAAATTGTAGTTTTATTATATTCAATTGGTGTTATAGTTGGAATAGTTATAGATACATTAGGAATTATTATATAAAAAAAGAAAATGTGTAAATTACATTTTCTTTTTATTTTTATTATTTAAATTAACAACTATTGCATCTTCATTATCAAATAAGTAATCTGAATCTGTTACATCTGTTTGAACTGGATCAAATTCATTTCTTTCATCAGTAAAATCTAAATGTTTTAAATCAAATTTCTTTTTAGTTGGTAAGTCATTATCATCTTCGGTTGCTGTTGTCACACTATCAGAATATCTTCCAAAATCAAATGTTTTAATTTTCTTAGGTTCTTTATATTTAGATTCTAAGAAATTTAATTTACCTTGACCAGCCACAGGCTTTCCACCAGAATCTCTTACAAGATATGCACAATCCTTAGTTCCAAAACTTTGTAATTTACCAACTTTAAAGTTAGGAATAAATTTCCAACTAACATTATTATGTTTTGAATCATATTTCATCTTATCAAAGTCAATTGTATTAGACATATCCCATTCTCTATGTTGTCCAAATTCAACTTCCCACCATTTTAAATCTTCTGCAGTGCCACCACCTGTAAAAATTTTATTTCCACAGTTAGATAAAATAACTTGTCTGTAATTTTCTTTTGATGTAGGTGTTTCTAATTGAGATAAGTTTTGTGCTGAAATTGTTGTACCGATTTTATATTTTCTATACATTGTAAAAATTGGTTCAGTAGCTTTACATATAAAGTCTGGAAATTCATCTATATACATGAAGTTAGGGACTCTAGATTTTTCAGTTCCAGGCCTTCTTAGTACAGCATTTTGCATTGAGATTAAGAAGAATAATCCAAATGCTTTATGAGAAGCTGCACCTAAATCCCCACGTCTTGTACAAACAAAAACTATTTTTCCATCTGCTAACATTTTATCAAAGTCTAAATTATTGTGTCTATTACATAAAATTGATTTTACACCTGGTAATCTTAATAAATTATCTAATTGAGTAACTGCTGAATAGACATATTTTTCTGTTTCATCTCTGCCTGAACCTGTTTTATAAAAATGTTTTTTAAAGTAAGCTATTTGTAAACTATATTTTTCTTTTAATTCTTCATTATGGCATAGAATTTCACACATTTTTTCAACCAAATCAAAGTTTGTAAGCATTTTAAGCATATCCTCTAAGTTTGGTAACATTCCTTCATTCATTCTAGGGTACATTTCTTTTAAAAGAATTGTAACATTTTCAATAGCTTGGATTGCTGCATCTTCTCTGTAAGCTTCTTCTATTTCACTATGAGCATTATGATACATTGCTTTTAAAACAGAAGAGATAGTAACAGCTATTTTACTTGGATTGTCATAAACGAATGGATTTAAACCAATTGAAGTTTTATCAGTTGGATCAATTATTTCGTAAGATAATCCGAAATTTTTACATACATTAGTCATATGGTCTGTAATTTCTCTATCTGGTGATAATACTGTAATACCACAATTTCTATAGGTGGTTTCAACAGAGTCATCTAATATCATTTTTTTCATAAAAGCTTTATAAACACTTTCGTTTCCAGAAGTAGGAACTAACATGTTTAAATTAAAGCTTTCATTTAAATAATCATTATCATAAGGTTTTGAAAGCGTAGCAATTCCTGTTTTTAAAGCAGTAAAACCTAATTCTTTTGATACTTCTCTAAAGAAGAATTTCCTTTCCAAATCTCTAGCAATTAATGGTTCGTATACAAGTGATGTTTTCCCTGTTCCGGAACCACCACAAACGAACATACTTTGATATCTTGATGCTTCAGGAATTGTAATAGTTGCACCAGTTTCACTATTTTGACACAAATATACCTCGCAAGTATATGGACCATGATCTTTTTTTGTATCTGATAAATTAATACCAGCATAGTCCCAAATAGAACGAGTCATATCAGTACTATCATTTACACCAAAGTATAAGAAATTGAATATTTTTGGTATAATGAATAATGGAAATAATACTGTTATCGAAGTGAATGCATGTCTTATTAAATCTGAGAAGTTTGTAACTAATTCAACATAGTTTGGATGTGATATTAATAAAAGCCATGCAACCATGTTTAACCATTGGGTGAACATTGAAATAGCAATTATTGATAATCCTATAATATATACATTAAATAAAGTTACTTTTTGTTTCTTACTTGAAGAAAACTCAGAAGAACCGGAAAATAAATAAGCAAATACAGGGCATGCAAGTGCAAATGTATATTTTATTGGTCCCCAATAAGAATAAGAAACACCTGTGAATAACATTAATAACATTTCTACAATTCTATCCACTGCTAAATATGCAGTTATAAGAGTTAGTATATATGTAAAAAAGGTATTTCTACTTGTGTTTAATTTCTTTAAAAATTTATCTAAATATTTCATTATATATAGCCCCTTTTTATATTTTAATTCTACATATATATTATCTTATAAAATGGCAAAAAAAACAAGTATTTTTGGTAAAAAAGTTGGAAAACAAGGTGATGAATAATTATTTTTTTAGTATAATTTATTATTTTTTGCATATAATATCTAAAATTTAAGTGAAGTGGAAGTGAAATTATGTTAGATGATAGAAAAGGTAATGAAATGAATAAAGAAATAGAGTTAATAAAAAATATAATAAAAACTAGAGAAGAATTAAAAAATAATAATAAGAACTTTGAATTTGCAGAATTAGATTTAGTTGATTATTATATATATCAAATTAAAGCAAATCAGGCAAAACTAAATTATTTATTTAAATTAGCAAAAGCAAAGGGAATCACAATAGATAGTATAAATCAAATAGAATATTCAAATTATGAAGAAGAAATAAGTTAAAGTATTGTAATATTTGTCCTAAACTTGCATAAAAATGTATAAATTAAGTTTGAAGAGGGATGAATATGGAAACGAACTTACTTACATATTTAGCTTGTATTTGTTTTTTAATAATTTTTGGAAAAATTTTTATTGTTCCTATAACCAAAATAGTAAAATTAGTTATTAATTCTATAATTGGAGGAATATTAATATATTTGATTAATCTAATAGGCGGATTATGGGGATTTCATATCGGTTTGAATGTTTTTACAAGTATTTTAATTGGATTATTAGGTTTGCCGGGTGCTGTTTGTTTGGTTATTGTTAAATTATTAATTGTCTAGTGGAAAATTATAATTTTGAATATAATTATAATTTTTTTGATTTTTTATAGTTTTTTTTAAATTTATGTGTTATTATATACTTATCAAAAGATAAGGTGGTAAGAATATGGAAGATGAAATTGTAAAAAAAATAGCAGAATTATTAGGAAGTGAAACAGGAATAGAAACTGAAAAAGTATATAATCACATTCAAGATGGACTAAAAAAAAGAGAAGCAGAAAAATTAAAAAAAGAATTATATGAAAAAACTAAAGAAATTGAAGATAAGAAAAGAGCACAAAAGGATGATGTAAAAACTAAAGAAGAAACAAAAAAAGAAAATAAGGAACCATTAATAATTGTACAGGATACTCCTAATTATAAACAAATAAGACCAGAAGGAAGATTACATGTAGTAGCAGATATAAAGAAAAATAAATATTATTTAATGGATGAAGAATCCAATATTTTAGAATCAAGAGTAATAAACGGTGTAGAAGATTCTATATATAAAAAGTGTATATCAAAAATATTAATAAAAAAACGTAGTAATGAGTTGATAAAACAATATAAATATGTAAATGAAAAAAATGTTGGAAATGTAGATACAATTACATATAAATTATTAAAAGATTTTGATGAAGATTACTCAACTAAATATGCAGAAAAATATTTGAAAATGGTAACATTAAATCCTAGTAGAAATCAAGCAGAAAGTGATGAAAAGTATAAAGCAAAAGTAATTAATTCTAAGAAAAAAGCGCTAAATGAAATGAATATAGATTTTACATATAATACTAAGGGAATTTTATTTTTTAAAGGAGTAAAATTAAAAGATAAAATTCAATATATGAAAATGGTGTCAAAACAACAAAATATCTTTGGAGCAAAAGTAAATAGTAGTTTTTTGGGATTATTTAGAAATAAGAATAAAATGTTAGATTCAGGAAGAAATGAATATGTTCAAACGAAGAAAAAATTAAGTTTAAGCAAATCAAAAATTCCTAAGATGAAATTTAAAAGTTTTCATATGCCAAAATTAAATATTAATATAGATAAGCAAAAAGCTAAAAAATATTTTGGAAGAACAGTAATGGCAGGAATTGCAGGGCTTTCATTATTTGGAGCAATTTATCAAGCTAAAACTATTACAAATGTTAATAATAAAGAAAATAAAGCTATAGAATATGAAATGGAAAACAATAAGAACGATAATGATTTTAAAAAACAGGTTCATGTTAATATAGAACAAAATATTGTAAAGGTAAAACAAGAAAATAAAGAAGATTCTGATATTATAGAAAATATTGATGATGTTGAACAAAAAAATCCAGTTATTACAAAGTTAAGTAATTTAGTAAATAATAAATGGGAAATAAGTAGTGGAAAATATTATAGTTCGCCAGATGGTACTGGAAACTCAGGTAATTTTAAAAATTATCAAGAAGCAGTAAAAGTAGATTTATTAAATTTATTAGATGAACAAGGAAATAAAATTTGTACAATATCACCAGATGAACTTAGCAATTTACCAGAGGATATTGCAGAACAAGTAAAAGGTTTCCAATATCATGTAAGCAATGAAAATACTGTTTTAGGGTGGAATACAGATAAACAATTAGATGAATTAAATGAAAGTGATTCAATGCATAGTGTTCAAGAAGAAAAAGATAGTGATATGGAAATAGGAGAATAAAAAATAAAAGAAATCCAATTGAGAGGCTGCTGAAAATGTAGCCTTTCAATTGGATTTCTTTTATTTTTTATTCAACTGTGACAGACTTCGCTAAATTCCTTGGCTTATCAACATCTAATCCTTTTTCTTTAGAAATATAATAAGCAAGTAATTGAAGTGGAATGACTGATAAAATAGGGGAAATAAAACAATCTGTTTTTGGTATTGTTATTACTTCATCAAACATATTTTTATCAATATCTTGATTTGTTACAACTAAAGTTTTAGCACCACGAGTGATAACTTCTTGAATATTACTTACAGTTTTCTTAACTAAATTTTCATCTGTCATAATGCTTATAACAGTAATTCCGTTTTCTATTAGTGCTATAGGTCCATGTTTTAATTCTCCTGCTGCATAGCTTTCTGAGTGAATGTAAGAAATTTCTTTTAGTTTTAAAGAACCTTCTTTGGCAACAGTTTCATCAATTCCACGACCTAAGAAAAAGACATCTTTTTCTTGATATATTTGTTGAGCAAATTTTTTAATTTCTTCATTACATTTTAAAGTCTCTTCAATTTTTTTAGGTAAATCTAAAATATCTTGTTTTAAATCTTTAATTAATTTTGAATTTTCTCCAAATAAAATTTCTGCAAAATATATTGCTAGAATATTTATTAGCATAACTTGAGATGTATAAGCTTTAGTTGATGCAACAGCAATTTCTGGACCTGCATGAGTGTAAATTGAATAATCAGCTTCTCTTGTTATAGAACTTCCAATTACATTAGTAATAGCTAAAGTTTTAGCACCCTTTTCTTTAGAAAGTTTAAGTGCTGCTATTGTGTCTGCTGTTTCTCCAGATTGAGAGATAAAAATACATAAAGTTTTTTCATCTATAATTGGGTCTCTATATCTAAATTCAGAAGCTATATCAACTTCAGTAGGAATTCTACAAAGTTTTTCAATTGCATTTTTTCCACTAAGACCTGCATGCATTGCAGTTCCACAAGCTACAATATAAATTTTATTTAGACTAGATAAATAATCTTTTGTGAATCCTAGTTCGTCAAACTCACATTTTGAATTTAGATTTATTTTTGCACCAATAGTTTCTCTTATAGCTGTTGGTTGTTCATAAATTTCCTTCAACATAAAATCATCAAAACCATCTTTTTCAGCAGCAGAAGAATTCCATTCTATTGTTTGTGTATGTTTTTCTATTTCATTTAAGTCTTTATCATAAAATTTAGCAGAATCTTTTGTTAATAATACAAATTCTAAATCATTTAAAAGATAAAAATCTCTAGTATAAGAAAGTATTGCTGGTATGTCAGAAGATAAATATTTTTCATCTTCACAAGTTCCAATAACTAAAGGACTGTCTTGTCTAACAACAATCATATTGTCTGGGTATAATTTTGAAATAACTTCAATTGCAAAACTTCCTTTTAAATCTAAACATGTATTTCTAACTGCTCTTAAAAATTTTAAATCATCATTATTTTTATCAATATTAAAATAATAATGAATTAGATTAGGTATAACTTCTGTATCTGTTTGAGAATAAAAAGTATAACCTTTTTCTTCTAATGATTTTTTTAATTCATTATAATTTTCAATAATTCCATTGTGTACAACACTAAATGTTTTTGAATTATCTTGATGTGGGTGAGAGTTTTCCTTAGATGGCTTTCCATGTGTTGCCCATCTTGTATGAGCAATTCCTATAGTTCCTTCTAATTTATCAATTCCATCTAAATTTGATAGATTTTTGACTCTTCCTTTATCTTTCATTAAAGATAATCCATTTTTTTCTATTGTTGAAATACCTGCAGAGTCATAACCTCTGTATTCCAATCTTGTTAAACCTGCCAATAAAATTGGGCAAGCTTTTTTTACTCCTATGTAACCTACAATTCCACACATAGTAATTCCTCCTAAAAATTAAAATTCCGGAATTGAAAGTATTGCAATACTTAATTATATTAATTTCTGTTTTAATATTGCTATTAGTTTTTATATTAATATTATGACCTTAAGTTAAAGCCACTAGAGCATCCGCCGAATATTTCGATAAACTCTAGACCTCGTCAACCATAAAATATGGTCCTGGCGCTTGTTAATTACTAACTCCTTTCTTTAATTTTTTGCAACTTTCAATTATGGTATTATATTACTATATAAATAAAAATAGTGCAAGGTTTTTTTAATAATATTTTAATTATATTTGACAAAATTTACATAATATGATACAATCATTTTTGCATTAAAATTTATAGACATAAGGAGGTTTTATATGAAAGAGTATAAAATATTTCATGTAACCAGAAACTTAGCGAAGCATTCTTTTGAATTGGATGATGCAATTCATGGTTCGCCATTACAAAAGGAAAATACAGATTGGACATTAAAAGATCCTGATTTGTATTTACAGCGGTTAAGATCAGAACTTAACCGATTAGAAATTGCATTGTCTGATTTGCAGTTTGTGTTAAGATCTAAGTATCAGATGAAATTTGATAACAAGTCATTTAATATGACAGCTGAAGAGTGTGATGCGTATTGCTATCACAGGTTCCATCAAAGATCGTTTACGTATGCAGAAAAAATAAGCTACTGGCTTCAGGAGAAAACTCCAGAGGAAATTGATGTGAATTTGCCTAAAGCAAATAGACAGCTTAATGTTTTACTAGCTGCAATTCAGGATGTAAACGTATCAATTGTTAGATACGAGAACTTTAGCAAAGTGAGGTTAGTTGGATAAAACCTAATGGGCTCCCTTGAATAAGGGGGTCTTTTTATATAAAATATTGATTTATATTCAGTAATTAGTATATAATATTAAATAGATAGGTGAAAAATATGTTTAATATAGAGGAAGAATTAAAAAAATTACCAGGAAAGCCTGGAGTATATGTAATGAGAGACAAAAATGATAACATTATATATGTTGGAAAAGCAGTTTCTCTAAAAAACAGAGTTAGGTCATATTTTAGGAAAACAAATAAAACTGAAAGAATAAAGAAAATGGTAAGTTTAATAGACCATTTTGAATATATAGTAGTTGATAATGAAGCAGAAGCATTGATTCTAGAATGTAATTTAATTAAGAAAAATAGACCTAAATTCAATGTATTATTAAAAGATGATAAAACATATCCATACATAAAAATAGACGTAAAATCAGAATATCCAAATGTATTTATAACAAGAAAATTATTAAATGATGGAGCAAAATATTTTGGACCATATGCTAATCCAGGTGCTGCTAAAGAAATGGTAAACTTTATAAAACAGAAATATAAAATACGTCAATGTAAAAATTTTAAATCAAATACAAGAGCATGCTTGAATTACCATATAAATAGATGTTTAGCACCATGTATGGGGTATGTTACACCAGAAGAATATAGAAAACAAATAGATGAAATAATAGATTTATTAGAAGGAAAAACTGAAAAAATCTTAAGAGATTTAGATACGCAAATGCATGAAGCATCACAAAAATTAGATTTTGAAAAAGCTGCATATTTAAGAGACAGAAAAATTGCAATAGAAAGAGCATCAGCAAAACAAAAAGTTTCTAATATATCTGAAAATAATATAGATGTAATAGGATTATATAAATCAGAGATAGAAGTATGTATAGAAATATTCTTTGTACGTGGAAGTAAAATGATAGGTAGAGAACATTACTTTTTTAATGAATTAAAAGATATGGATAATAGTGAGATTTTAGCTGGATTTATAAAACAATACTATTTAGATAATCCAAATATTCCAAGTAAAATAATGTTAAGAGAAGAATTGCCTGAAAAAGACATAATAGAACAATGGTTATCCACAATGTTAGGAAAAAAAGTGGAATTAAAAAGCCCTAAAAAAGGCGAAAAATTAAGATTTGTAGAGATGGCAGAAAATAATGCAAAAGTTACTTTAGAAAATAAAGAAAAAGATAAATCAGAAATTTTAATGGAATTAAAAGATGTTCTAAAAATGGAAAAATTACCAAGAAAAATAGAAACATTTGATATATCAAATATTTCAGGAGAATATATGGTAGCTGGAATGTGTGTAATGCAAGATGGAGTTATAAAAAAGAATTTATCAAGAAGATTTAAAATAAAAACAGTAATAGGACAAGATGACCCTAAATGTATGGAAGAAGTTGTTACAAGAAGAATAGCACATTCAATAGAAAATCCAGATGGAGGATTTGGAAAATTACCAGATGCATTTTTTGCAGATGGAGGTATTACACAAATAAGAGCAATAAAAACAGCATTAAAAAAATATAATTTAGAAATTCCTGTATTTGGAATGGTTAAAAACGATAAACACCAAACTAGAGCTTTAATGGATGAAAATAGAAATGAATTAGAAATATCAGAAAATCTAATGAATTTAATAACAAAATTTCAAGATACAGTTCATGATACAGCAATTAGTTATCACAGAAAGTTAAGAGAAAAATCTATTACTAAATCAGAATTAGATGAGGTAAAAGGTATTGGTGATGCAAAGAAAAAAGAACTTTTGAAACAATTTGGTAGTGTTACAAATATTAAAAATGCAAGTGTTGAAGAATTAATGAAGGTTAAGGGAATAAATGAAAATTTAGCAAAAGAGATTAAAAGTCAGATTAAATAGTCTGACTTTTTTTGAATGTTGAAATATTTTATAAAAAAATAGGAATAAATCTCCAATTAATGCATATACATATAAGAGATAAGGGGGAGAAAATATATGGAGAATGTTTTTAATATTAAATATAATGCAAGATTGGACAGGCTTGAATTGCCAAAAGAAAAGAAAACAAGTAAGGTATTGAATTTTATAAAAAAACATAAATTTTTTTCTGTTGCTTGTACGAGTTTTTTGACATTGTCTTTTGTTAATTTTTATTTGATTTATACTTTTATGAAAGTTTTGCAAAATATATAAAAATATGATAAAATAGAACTATTCTAAAAAGAGGAGGAATAGTAGCTATTTTTTTAAGCTATAAAAAAGAAAAAATGAAACTTGCAAACGAATGGAAAGATTATAAAATATTAGATATGGCAGATGGACAAAAATTAGAAAAATGGGGAGATGTTATACTTTCTAGACCAGATCCACAAATAATATGGAAAGACAAAAGTTATCCTAAAAAATGGAATTCAATAAATGCAACATACCATAGAAGTAGTTCTGGTGGGGGTTCATGGGAATTCAACAAAAAAATGCCTAAACAATGGCAAATAAAATATAAAAATTTAACTTTTAATATTAAACCAATGGGATTTAAACATACAGGTTTATTTCCAGAACAAGCAGTTAATTGGGATTGGATGATTAATAAAATAAAATCAGAAAAAAGAGAAATAAAAGTTTTAAATTTATTTGCATATACAGGTGGTGCAACAGTTGCTTGTGCATCAGCTGGGGCTTCAGTGTGTCATGTAGATAGTTCAAAAGGAATGACAACTTGGGCTAAAGAAAATATAGAATCTTCAGGATTAAAAGATAGACCTGTAAGATATATAGTAGATGATGTTGTAAAATTCGTGAATAGAGAAATAAGAAGAGGAAATAAATATGATGCAATAATAATGGACCCACCATCATATGGAAGAGGTGCAAATGGGGAAGTTTGGCAATTTGAAAATAATATATATGATTTAGTAGAATTATGTACAAATGTATTATCAGATAATCCATTATTTTTCTTAATAAATTCATATACAACAGGTATTTCAAGTAAAGTATTGGAAGATATTTTGAATTTAACAGTTGCTAAAAAATATAAAGGAAAACTAGAATCAGGAGAAATTGGAATTCCAATGGAAGAATCAAAACTTGTTTTACCATGTGGAATATATGGTAGATGGGAGAAATAAAATGCAGAAATTAAAAGTAATATATGAAGATAATCATATTATCGTAGTAGAGAAAATTCCAAATGTTCCATCTCAATCAGATAAAACTGGTGATATAGATATGCTTACAATGGTAAAACAATATATAAAAGAAAAATATAATAAACCTGGAAATGTATATTTAGGACTAGTTCATAGACTTGATAGACCAGTTGGTGGAATTATGATTTTTGCAAAAACTTCAAAAGCAGCATCAAGATTAAGTGACCAAGTAAGAGAAAAAGTTTTTAAGAAAAAATATTTAGCTGTTGTAGATGGAAAGATAGAGAATAAAAGTGGTACTTTAGAAGATTATTTATATAAAGATGAAAGAAATAATATAAGTAAGGTAGTAAATAAAGATAAGAAAAATGCAAAATTTGCTAAATTAGATTATGATGTTATAAAATATGATGAAGTCAAAAATTTGAGTTTAGTAAAAGTGAATTTACATACAGGAAGACATCATCAGATACGTGTTCAATTATCAAATTTTGGTCATAGCATATTTGGAGACCAAAAATATGGAACAAGGGGACAGGGAAAACAAATTGCTTTATGGGCATATGAATTAACTATTAATCATCCTATAACAAAAGAGGAGATGACATTTAAGGATTTACCAGAAAGTGTAGGAACATGGTGTATATTAAGAAATCGTTAGTAGCGGTTTCTTTTTTTGTCATTTATACCATTTTTTTGTCAAATATTGAAAATCTTTTATGAAAAAAGCAAAGAGAAAAGATGCAAAAATAATAAATCTTTTCATAAAAGAAAAATTAGAAACTAAAAAAATAATGTTAAAATCATTTCAACATAAGAAAAAAGTGTGGTGAGAAAAATGATAGATAAAATCACAGAATCTCTAACATGTAAAATTAGAAAAAAGATGCCAGAAATTGATGATGAAAGAGCAGAAGTAATTAATTTTGGATTACAAATTTTAATTGGTGAAATTCCAAAAATATTTATAATGTTATTTTTGGCTTATATATTAGGAGTATTTAACTTAACATTATTAACATTTTTGATATTATTACCATACAAAGGAGCATCTGGTGGATTTCATTTAAAAACACATATAGGATGCATAGTATCAACAACAGCATTTTATTGTGGAATTGCAATTTTGGCAAAAAATATTGTTTTAACTGATATTACAAAATATATTATGATTGGTATAATTGGTTTGTTTGGAGTAATAATGATAAAACTTTATGCTCCAGCAGATACAGAAGATGTACCAATAATAAGTAAAAAAGTTAGAAAACAGAAAATGATATTATCATACATATTTTTTATACTAGGTTTAATAATATCAGCAGTAGTACCAAGTAATATAATTTCTAATATAATTATATTTGGTTATTTTGTACAAACTTGTATGATTACAAGATTGGCTTATAAATTAACAAATAACAAATATGGTTACGAAGTTTATGGAAATGCTACAAATTAAATTGTTAATATTAAAAATACATGCCGGCAGTATTTTTATATTATATATATAAACAAAGGAGGAAACCTTTATGTTAAAATTATTAGCAAAAATGGCAGAAAAATATGCAAAATCTACTAATACAGCTTGCTTTATGTGGGCGATGTTCCATCAACCCCAAATGCCAGCTAGTCTAGTAAAAAAAGATTAATTAATGTTTTTAAATTTAATAAGAGTAGTTCGACAATGCTCTTATTAAAATCACAATATACTTTAATGTTACATACAATCCTTAATGCGAGAACAGCAAAAGCTGTTCTTTTTTTTAGAATAAAAATAAAAGATAGATATTTAATAAATCTATCTTTTAATAATAAATTTCTAATTGTTGTGAAAAATAAGTATCATTTTTATTTGTATATAAATTAATATTGTTATTTTTCTTTAAAATTTGTTTTACTTCCCATAATCCAAGTCCAGTATGATTTTCTTTTCCAGTAACACCTTTATTAAAAATTTCATCAATATTAACATTTTTATCTTTATAAGTATTTTCTATTAAAACTATATTTCTGTTGTTTTTTGAATCATTTCTAAAAACTATGTTTAGTACTTTTTCGTCAGATTCTGAAGCAGCATCAATTGCATTATCTAACAAAATGCCAAGCATTCTAGCAAACTCATAGATTTTCATATGTAAATTATTTAAATCTAATAAAAATGTTAAATTTACTTTTATTCCTTTTCTTACTGCTTCACCATATTTAGTTGTAAGTAAATTATATATTCCAGGATTATTAATTATATCCGGATTTAAAATGTACAAGTTATTTACTTTTTCACAATCTTCTTCAAGTTGAGAATAATATTTTTCTAATCCTTTCATATCATTTGTTTTTATATATCCACCAATTGTTGTAACAATATTGTCAAAATCATGTTTAAAGCCTCTAACACTGTCATGCAAAATGTGTAATGTTTTATTATATTCTTTTTCATTTTCTAATTTTTGTGTAGTTGTTACTAAATTCATAATTTTAGCTAAACTATAAAAACTTAATCCAAAATAAAATAGTAATGATATAAAATTAAAGAAAGTAAATTCTATAGGTAATATATCAATATATCTAACACTTAAAACTCCTTGTAAAAATATATTTAAAAAACCGAAAATAAAATTTAAAGTTATTATAGTTTTGGTTTTGACATCAAAATTTTCTAAAATTGTTACAGTTACTTTTCTGTATCTTAATATTAGGCTAAATATTAAAACTATTGTATAAGCTAGTAATACAAATGGAATTCTGTAAATAACTATAGTAGTATTTTGCTCATAGCTTATGTTTAATAAATCTAAATATGGATTGGCAATCAAATTTACTGCTAAATTAAAAACAATACTTGGAAATAATGTTGCTATAAGAGATTTTATAAAATTTAGTTTCATAATGAAAAATAAAATCATAAAAGCAAATGCATAATTTATTATGATGTTAAATGGCCAATCTATAAGATGATTTGCAATTACTGCCATAATTCCAGTTGATAGTATATAAATAAAAGCTTGTTTTTTACTAAATTTAATATTAAAAAAATTAGAAATTAAGTAAAATGTTAAAGGTGCTTCAATAAATATTAACAAAGGTATAGACAATAGTGTAATTAAAGTTTCATTTGGCGTACTAATAGCAGTCCAAATATTATTTAAAAATTCCATTTTTCTTAACCTCCTCCATTAAATCTTTCTTATATTTAGGTCCAATATCGCAATTAGAATTATCTCCAAAATAAACAATATTACCAACTGGATCTAAATTTACAATGTTATTAATGTTAACAATAAAAGACTTATGAGCTCTTACAAAGTTACTTGGTAAAGAATCTTGAATTTTATTAAAAGAACTATATGTTTCATAATCACGATTTTTAGTATGGAAAATCAACTTCATACCATCACGTTTTATAAACAATATTTCATTTTCATCTATAATGGTTTTCTTATTATCAATTTTGATATATCTTTTTGGTAAGCCGTTTATATCATTAAAAAGTCTAACGACAGTTTCTTCTAATCTGTCAGAAGTAACAGGCTTAGCTAAATAATCAAAAGTTTTAAATTTATAAGCCATCATAGCATACTCTAAATGAGCAGTTGTAAAAATAAAATAAGTATCTTTATTTTTTTCTCGAACTATAGATGCAATTTCTAATCCAGATTTATTAGATTTCAGGTTAATATCTAAAATTAATACGTCAGTTTTGTTTTCATCAATATATTCTAAAAGTTCATCAACATTATCAGTTTTTAAACCAATTTTTGCATCATAACCGTATTTAATAAAAATATTATCAAGAATTTTTGAGAATTTATCTAAAATATTTAGATTGTCATCACAAATAACAAAATTTAACATAATATCCCCTCCTATAAAAATGTATAAAAAATTTGAAAAAATAAGTTCGACAAAAAATATAAAATTTCCTTTTTTTTCCAAAAGTAAGTACAATATAATCCAAAATTTTTCTGATGTCAATAGAAAATTTGTAAAATTAGCCAAAAGGTAAAAGCATTGGTATTAATAATGTTTACAAGTCACACGAAGAATGTCAATAATGAAAATAAAATGTAAAAAAATGTAAATTTGTGTAATGAAAATAGAAAAAGAAAAAGTAAAAATTCAATTGTAATAATTTTATAAGAAAAACATAAAATTAAAAAAAGAATTGGAGTTGATTTTTAATGAAACGAATAATAAAAATTAGTTTACCAGTGGTTATAATATTAATTTTAATAGTAACATTGGTTTCAATAAAAAATAATAAACAAGAAGAGTCAATTTTGACAAGTACACAAAATTTGAGTAATAAGAAAATTGGATGGGGAATAAAAAGAAATGACAATCATGAGCAACCAGATTTGGGAAAAACAAATAAAGAAATTCTAGAAAAAAGTCAAGGATTAGCGATTGGAAATAATGTAGATAAAAATGTATATTTAACTTTTGATGAAGGCTATGAAGCTGGTTATACAAGTCAAATTTTAGCAACTTTAAAAGAAAATAATGTAAAAGCAACTTTTTTTATAACAGCTCATTACTTAAATACACAACCAGAATTAGTAAAACAGATGATAGATGAAGGACATATTGTAGGAAACCATACTGTTAACCATAAAAGTATGCCATCTTTAACAGAAAGTCAAATAAATTCAGAAGTAATGGATTTGCATAAGGCTATGTATGAAAAATTTCAATATGAAATGAAATATATAAGACCACCAATGGGGGAATATAGTGAAAAAACATTAGCTGTAACAAATTCATTAGGTTATAAAACAGTAATGTGGTCTTTTGCATATGCAGATTGGAATGAAAAAGATCAACCGGATAAAGAACAAGCTAAAAAGAAAATATTAGACAATGTTCACAATGGAGAAATAATGTTATTACATGGAAACTCAAAAACAAATACAGAAATTTTAGGAGATATAATTAAAGAAATAAAAAATATGGGGTATGAGTTTAAATCTTTAGATGAATTTAAATCTTAATATAGGAGGAATATTGTGAAAAAGAATAAAAAAAATATTTCTAGAATAGATAGAATTTTAGAAATCCCACAAGAAATATATTCAAATGTTCCTAAAATAACAATAACGGGATTTAATGAAATGATTATCGAAAATTTTAAAGGAATATTAGAATACGAAGATTATTACATAAGAATAAATACAAGTTTAGGAATTATAAATGTTAATGGTTATGAATTAAGACTTGAAAATATGACAAATGATGACATAAAAGTTACTGGAAAAATTGAAAAGTTTGATATTGAAAGAAATTTTGATGAATAAAAAAACGAAAGGAAGAAAAATGTTCATAAAAATATTATTAAATTATATACTTGGTTATGTTAGAATAACTGTAGAAGGTTATTACATAGAAAGATTTATTAATATATGTAGAAATAATAAAATAATAATATGGAATTTAAAAAGGGATAAAAGTGTACGATTAAATCTAAATATAGGTATAAAAGATTTTAAAAAAATAAAGAAAATAGCAAAGAAAACAAAATGCAAAGTAAAGATAATCAAGAAAAAGGGATTACCATTTTTATTTAATAGGTACAAAAAAAGAAAAATATTTTTTGGTTTTTTATTACTTATATTAATATTGATTGGAATATCATCAAATTTTATTTGGAATATAGAAATAAAAATAGAAAATGCAGAACAATTAGACAATATATATGAAGATATAACATCAGCAGGACTAGAAACAGGAAAAATGAAAAATAAAATAAACACAAAAGAAATCATAAATCAAATAAGATTAAAAAGAAATGATATTGCTTGGATGGGAATTGAATTAAAAGGAACAAATGCAATTGTAAAATTAGTAAAAGCTGAAAGAAAACCAGATATAGTAGATGAAGAAGATTATTGTAATATAGTATCAGATAAAGTGGGGGTGATAACAAAAATAAATGCAAAAAATGGAACTCTTGCAGTAAATGTAGGAGATACTGTAAAGGTTGGAACTGTACTTATAAATGGGTGGATGGAAGGAAAATATACAGGAATTAGATATGTTCATGCACAAGGAGATATTGAAGCTAAAGTTTGGTATACAAAGAGTACAAAAATATTATATAACACTACGGAAAGAAGTGAAACAGGAAATGTTGAGAATAAATATAAAATAAAATTTAATAATTTTGAAATAAATTTATCAAAAAGGGTTTCAAAATTCAAAATTTATGATACAATAGACGCAGAAAAGAAATTTAAACTATTTTCAGATTTTTATTTACCAATCACATTAATAAAAACAACAAATAAAGAAGAAAAAGAAGAAACTAAAAATTACGATTTTGAACAAGCTAAAAACTTAGGGGTACAACAATTAGAAGAAGAATTGAACAAAAATATTACAGATAGTAACAAAATTGTAAATAAAAATATTAATACATACGAAAAAGAAGATGGATTAGAAGTTGTAGTTACATATGAAGTACTTGAAAACATAGGGACAAATGAAAAAATAGTTTTTTGATTTCTCAAAGAGATACGTGGAAGGATGATTTAAATGGAAGAAAGAAGCCTTAGAATAACAGGAACAAATACTACTTTTTTTAACAAACTAACAAAAACAATATCAAAGATGTTAATTCCGACCAAAATAGGAATTAATGGAATGTTAATTTCAATGAAAAGAAATGCAGTAATAAAAGCATATGAAAACTATACAAAAGAAAACGAAGATTTTAATCAAGAAGAATTAGAAAAAAAATATGATAATGCATACACAGTTTATTTAGAAGCACTAGATAAATATGTTATGGATTCAATATATAAAAAAGTAAAAAACAACACAGCTTCAGAATTTGAAAAAGATGCTTTATCAAGATATTATGAAGTTACAAGTTTAAAAGAAAAAGAATATATGGATTATAAATATAGAAAACAAAAATATTTATTAGAATTAGACAAAGATGGAGTAGAAAACAATCTAAAAGAAAAAGTTCTAAATAAATATAATAAATTCTATGTTTCTAAAATGGACAGTTTATATAAATCAATATTAAAAAATTATTCAATCAAATTAGCAGATACAACAAATATATATGATTCATCAAATGATTGGATTTATGTAAAAATATTCTATACACTAGAAGAATATATTCAAAATATATTAACATTAAAAATGAGCATAGGACAAAAAGAAGAATTTAAAGACATAATAGAAGATTATGAAAAATATGAAGCTTACTCAGTAGGAAAATTAGATACAAAAGATAACATTGAAAAAAATATGATACTACTAGGAATAAGCAGAAAATTATTTACACATAGTATACCATTAATAGTTGCAGAACAATGTTATGAAAAACTATTAAAAGATGCAAGAATATTGGTTCAAGATACAAAAATGGCAGTAAAAAGAGAAAATGCATACAATATGCTAATTAATTTGATAGAAGATTATAATATAAAACTACTATCAACAAAAGTATATTGGGAAAATATGAAAGAAAGAGAAAACTATAAAAAATTCTGGGACAAGTATAAAGAAATAGCAAAACTAAAAGATGTAGACTTTGTTGAATATATGAGAAAAAAAGAAATATTATTTATAAAAGATGATATGAAAAAAATTCAAAATACAAAATTTGATTACTCAAAAATCATTGTATATTATAAAAGAAAATTAGTAGACTATGGAGCTATAAGAGAATTAAAAAATACTTGTAGAACAGCAGAAAAATATATAGGAACAATAAAACAAAAAGAAAATAGGGTGAGTGCATAATGTATGAAATTACATATTTAGATTTAGCGGAAGATAAAAGCTATGATAAAATTGTAGAAAAAGTATTACAAAAATGTTATGAAGAAGAAAAATTATTAGACTCAAAATTAATAATAACAATAACATTTACAACACCAGAGCAAATACATAAAATAAATAAGGAATATAGACAAGTTGATAGACCAACAGATGTACTATCATTCCCAATGTTTGAAAGAAAAGAATTAGAAGAAAAAATAGCAAAACAAAACTTTGAACATGAAGATGTATTAGGAGATATAATAATATCAATAGAAAAAGTAAAAGAACAAGCAATTGAATACGGACATAGTTTTGAAAGAGAACTAAGTTATATGTTAGTACATGGTTTTTATCATTTAATGGGTTATGACCATATAAAAGAAGAAGACAAAAAAGAAATGAGACCAAAAGAAGAAAAAATTCTAAATGAATTAAAAATAACAAGAGATTAAAGGAGTTTTTATGGAAGGAAAAGGTACTAAAATATTAATAGGAATATTAATAATATTGATAATTGCTACAGGTGTAGTTATGGCTTACAAAATTATGAGTGACAAGAAAAATAATGAAACACAAGAAGTGGCAGAAACAAATAACACAGAAAATAGTATATTAACTGCAGGAATAGAGGAAAAAAAAGTACAAATTTTTAATGGAAAAGATAGACCAATAGCAGTAATGATAGACAATCATAATCAAGCATGGCCACAAGCAGGTTTAAACAAAGCATATATGGTATATGAAATTATAGTCGAAGGTGGAGAAACAAGATTAATGGCGTTATTTAAAGGAGTAACTGTTGATAAAATAGGGCCAGTAAGAAGTTCAAGACACTATTTTATAGACTATGCAATGGAAAATGATGCAATATATGCACATTATGGATGGAGCCCACAAGCCGAAAGTGATATAAAAAAATATAGTATCAATAATTTAAATGGAATAACAGAAAGTACATCAACATTCTGGAGAGTAAAAGATAAATCAGCACCACACAATGCAGTAACAAGTACAGAAGCTTTATTGAAAGCTGCAAAATCAAAAGGCTATAAAACAACTTCTGATAAAAAAAGCATATTAAATTATGTTACAGATGAAGTAAATTTAGAAGATGGAATTACAGCAAATAGTGTAACAATTCCACATTCTACATTACAAAAAGTAAAATATGTATATGATGAAACAAATCAAGTATATAAAAGATATGCAAGAAACAAAGCACAAACAGATTGGGATACAGGAAATGCTATAACAACAAAAAACATAATAATAACATTCTGTGATAATTACACATTAACAGATAGCGAAAATAAAGGAAGACAAGGCTTAAAAAATATAGGAACATTTGATGGATATTATATAACAAATGGAAAAGCAATAAAAATAAAATGTACAAAAACAGCAAGAGACCAACAAACAAAATATGAAGACCTAAATGGAAATGAAATAAAAGTTAATGATGGTAATACATGGGTAAACATTTGCCCAACAGATGCACAAGTAGAAATGGAGTGAAAAAATAATGAACGTTTATGATACAGCAAATAGATTAGCAGAAGAATTAAAACAATCAGAAGAATATTCAAATTATAAAATGGCAAAAGAAACATTAAATATAAATCATGACTTAAAAAATAAAATAAAAGAATTTGAAGAAGCTAGATATGATGCACAAATAACAGCAATGCAAACAGGAAAAAATGATGAAGAAAAAGTGAAAAAAATGCAAGATTTATATGTAGAATTAATCCAAGATGATATTGCAAAAAAATATTTTGAAGCAGAAATGAAATTCAATATTTTATTAGCAGATGTTAATAAAATTATTGGAGATGCAGTAAAGGACGTAATTCAATAATGAGAAGAGGGATGTTTAATAATCCCTCAATTTTTATTAATACAAAAGAGTTTAAGTAAGGGAGAGTTATAAGGATTATGGAATTTATAATAATATTAGTAGTTTTAACCTTAATATACATATTTTTAAAAATAGTTTTTTGTGTGAAAATAAAAAAATTAAAACAATTTGAAAAAGATGAATATTTAGATAAAGTAGTTAGTAAATACCCAGAAAACACTCAAATATGTGAAGAAATATTAAAAAAAGTAAACAATAATACTGTAAAAATAGAAGAAGATCCAAATGCGAATACAACATTATATTTAGTTATGAGCAATAAAATCTTTATAGCAAATCTAAACAAAAGTTATACAAGAATTCAAACAATAGCTCATGAATGTTTACACTCAATTCAAAATAAAAAAATACTATGGAGTAATTTTTTATTTTCAAATATATATTTAATATATTTTATTATTATTGCTGTTTTAGGTATATTAAAAATATTACCATATAAAATGTTATTCTTAGTAATATTTTTGGTATTAGGTTTAGTATATTATTCAATAAGAACATACCTTGAAAATGATGCAATGATAAAAGCTAGATTTTTAGCAAAAGAATATATGGAAGAAAAGGGGATTTCTTCTAAAGATGAAATAGAAAGTCTTGTTAAAAAATATGATGAGTTAAATGAGATTGGAATTAAGTTTACTAATTTTAAATTTTTTGAGGGGATTATTATTAAGGCTGTAATTTTAAGTTTTATATTTATGATATTTTAAATAAAATAGAAGGAACTCGAAATTTGTCGAACGAAATATTTCAATATTTACTTGCTTTTTATAATTTAATATGGTAAAATATGCAAGTAATAAAAAAACGGAAAAACCGCAGGGAGGAATTATAAATGGAAATAATAAGAACAATACTAACAGTAATATATTTTATAGTAGCACTTGCTGTAATAATATTAGCAACAATACAATCAAAAGATGATGCAGGATTATCATCAACAATAACAGGTTCATCAACAAATAACTTCTATGAAAAAAATAAAGGTAGAACAAAAGAAGGAAAACAAAAAAGATGGACAATTATTTTATCAATTGTATTTGCAGTATTAACAATAGTATTAGGAATATTATATTTAGCATAAAGATATCAAAAGGCGGGGAAAAAACTCGCTTTTTTTGTATGTAAAAGAGAAAGGAGAATTGCAAAAGCAATTAAATATATATGGAAAAACAAGAATTAATTCTAAATTTTATGAAAGATGAAAATTATACTCCAATGAAGGCTAAAGAAATGGCAATGATTTTAGGAGTACCAAAAAAAGAATATAACCAATTTTTAGATATAATTAGATACTTAGAAGAAAATTATAAAATAGTAAAGAACAGAAAAAATAGATATAGATTAATTGGAGAAAATTTTGTAGAGGGAATATATAGAAAAAATCAAAGAGGCTTTGGATTTGTAAAAATAGATGATAGGGAAGATGAAATATATATTGCAAAAGAGGACTCTTTGAATGCCTTAAATGGTGATAGAGTATTAATAGAAATTACTGAGGAACAAAACAAAGTAAAAAGAGCAGAGGGTAAAATAAAGAAAATAATAAAACATGAAAAAGAAACAGTAGTAGGAACTTTTCAAGAAAGCAGAAATTTTGGCTTTGTCGTACCAGATGATAAAGCATTTGGGACTGATATATTTATATCAAAAGGAAAGTTTTTAAATGCCAAAAATAACCAAAAAGTAGTAGTAAAAATAACAAAATATCCACAAAAAGGCAAAAATGCAGAAGGTGAAATTATTGAAGTATTAGGCTCAATAGATGAAGCTGGAGTAGATATGTTATCAATAATAAAAGAATACGATTTGCCAGCAGAATTTCCAGAAAACGTTATAGAAGAAGCAAAAAATTATGGTGATAAAATAGATGCAAAAGACATTCAAAATAGAATAGATTGTAGACAAGATGTAATATTTACAATAGATGGAGAAGACGCCAAAGATCTAGATGATGCAGTAAGAGTTATAAAACTAAAAAATGGCAATTATAGATTAGACGTGCATATTGCAGATGTTAGTTATTATGTAAGAGAAGGAAGTTTATTAGATAAAGAAGCACAAATAAGAGGAACAAGTGTATATATGTTAAGTAGAGTTATACCAATGCTTCCAAAAGAACTTTCAAATGGTATCTGTAGTCTAAACGCAGGACAAGATAGATTTACCTTATCTTGCTCAATGGAAATAAATAATAAAGGTGAAGTTGTATCAGCAGAAGTTTATAAAGGAATAATAAATGTAACAGAAAGAATGAATTATCATGATGTTCAAAAAATATTGGACAAATCAGATGAAAAAGTATTAAAAAAATATGAAAAATATATAGGCAATTTTGAATTAATGGCAGAATTAGCAGAAATACTAAAGAAAAAAAGATTAGAACAAGGTTATCTAAATTTAGATATTCCAGAAAGTAAAATAGATTTAGATGAAAATGGAAAAGTAATATCAATAGGAAAATATGAAACAAGTTTTAGTAATGAAATTATAGAACAATTCATGTTAAGTGCAAATGAAACAATTGCAGAAAAATTCTATTGGCTAGAAGCTCCATTTATTTATAGAGTTCACGAAGACCCAGACATAGAAAAAGTAAAAGAACTAAATAAATTTTTATATAACTTTGGTTTAAAAATAAGAATAGTAAATGAAAAAATATACCCAAAAGAAGTTTCAAAAATATTAGAAGAAATAAAAGGAAAAGAAGAAGAAAAAGTAGTATCAACATTAATATTAAGAACACTAAAAATTGCTAGATATGAAGCAGAAAACAAAGGACATTTTGGTATAGCAAGTAAATATTACTGCCACTTTACATCTCCAATTAGAAGATACCCAGACTTATTTATACACAGAATTATATCAAAGTATTTAGAAGAAAATTATGTTGTAAGTGACAAATTTATAGAAGATTTTAAACAAAAAGCGATTGATAGAGCAAGAATGTCATCTGAAAGAGAAAAAGTAGCAACAAAGGCAGAACGTGATAGTGAAGATATGAAAAAAGCTGAATTTATGCAAGATAAGATTGGACAAGAGTATGAAGGAATTGTATCTTCTGTTACACAATTTGGTATTTTCGTTGAGTTGGAAAATACTGTTGAAGGATTAATTAGATTTGAAAACTTGGGTAATGAGTATTTTATATATGATGAAAATAGAAAAAGACTTATTGGGGAGAATTCTAATAAGGTCTATAAGATTGGCGATAAGGTTAAAATTAGAGTTATTTCGGCTAATAAATTGCTTAGACAGATTGATTTTGAGATTGTGGAAGCTTAGGATAATTCTGTGCTAATAAAATAATATTCTAACTGTTGAAGGCTGATATATACTCATTTTGAAAATATTAATATGTGAAACGTAATAATTTAGAAACTCTAAGCAAAATAATTGGAATAATGTTCACGTAAAATCCTTTTCAAGGATTTTAGCGAAGAAAAAGGTTCCGATTTTTTGCATAGAGTTTCTTAATTATGAAGTTGAACTTTTAATATTTTCAAAATGAGTATATATCAGCCTTCAACAGTTAGAATATTATTTTATTAGCACTACTATATTCGAAAAGATTACCACCAAAATGGAAAAAGCAATAGTAGCAATCCCACCGAATTTTATTGTTTTCTGTGTTGATTTCGTATATTCCGTAAAATATGCATTTTATTAGAGCATAAATACTAAAAATAAAAAATAAAATGTGGTAAAATAAATTACTCATAATTAAACACCTCTAAGTTTTATTTAGTAATAGGCCAGAGTCTATTGTTGAATTTATAGTAACTTTGAATGTTGAATTCATATAATTATCTCTCCAATTGTAATTACAAAATTCTTCATTAGTTTTGAAACAAGATAGTGCATATTTTCCAATACCATTTATATCGCTTTTAAATTCTAAAGCAGTTTTGTATAAGTAGTCAGATATTACATTTTCTAAATATTTGTTACAAGAATTAGAAATTGCGGATAATGTAGACGGCTCTAAATAGTCTGAATTTTCATTCATAGAATAAATCTTTGCTGAAAATGAAGAGTTGATTTTTACATAAGGAGCATTGTTTATAATTTCAACTTTTATTTTAGTATCTTTTTTGGGTATTAAAAGAATATCTAAGTTAGAATTTTTATCATTTGGATTTGGAATTGATACTAAAAATGAATTTATATTATTGCGTAAAATATGAAAACATACAGTTTCCATAGAATTTAATTCACCAATAAGTTTATCATCTTTAAAAACAGCCATACCTATATTTTCTGCAGGTCTTGTTCCAGATATTGGTGAAGAACCAGACTTTATTTCAGAATCATTTGAAAAATTGGATTGAGAGCCAGTAAATTTGGAAGAAGTTACACCACCTAAAATTGCATATGGTTCACAACTATTGCATACTAGAGCATTATAAAAATCACCAATTGTTGCATTAGATACATAACCTGTATATTTACTGGAATTTGTAAAAATGTCGTAATATCTAGTTATAGATGTTTCTAAACTAGGAATAGAATTCTTGATATATACATTAGCAGTACAAGTGGTTACAATAATGTTTGATGTAGGTCTAACTTGTACATCGTTCATAAGAGTATAAATATGATTTGAGATACCTTGTTTTGCAACAGCTTCAGAAAATATGATGTTTCTACAATGAGATAAATCAAGTTTTCTTGCTAAATAACTATTCATAATGTTTAATGCATTTGGAATTGAAGTAGCTTCTACTGCATCTTCTAAAATTTTTGCTTCTTGTATAGAACCTTCACTTGTAGAAGGAGGGTTAACAAACTGAAAGGTTATCTTAAATTTGTTTGTATCTGTTGAATCAATTCCAATAGCTACAACAAATGCTAAATTATCAATGTTAAGAGCTTGGTAAGAATTAGAAAATGCAATAAAAAACATAATAATTAGAATTATTATAAAAATTTTTTTAATAATTTCTTTCAAATTAATCACCTACTTTTTTCTTTTTCTTTAAATTAGATAATAGTAATAAAACAATTCCTAAAATTATTATTGCAATACTTATATATCTATAAATGTAAATTTCAAAAAAACTACAAATAGAATAATTTTTAGGTAAAAGGGCAAGTATAAACATCAATAAGGCAAAAGTATAAATTAATTGTGATGAATCTTTTAAATTAAAAATTTTTTTAAAAATATAAGTAGAAAATTTAAAAGAAATACTTAAATAGCAACAAAAAGCAATGGTCCAAATTAAAAGAAATAAAGATTCAAACCTTTGAAAAAAGTTACCAAATTCAATATATCTACTTACTGAAAATAAAGGCATTATTTCATCTGTGCTAATGTAAATAGAAAACATAAAAAGTAAAGTTGCGACACAAATAAAAATAAATAATCCAGATAAAATAATTGATAAAATTGAAATTTTTTTAAATTTACTAGGATCTTTTAAAAGTGGTGGTAAAAAATATAAATAAGAAATTCCAGAAAAAGATCCAATGTTAGATAAACCCAAAATAAATGTGCTTTTAAAACCATCGCCCCAAATAGGAAAGATTTTTTCAAATGAGAAGTTTTTTAAATTTCCTACAAATAAAAGGATGATACTCAACATAATAAATGGAAAAATTAATGCAGTTGTTTTTATAGTAGAGTTGAATCCTAAGTTATTAGTGATTGCAATAGCAATTATAAATAAAATAATTATATAAATTATATTTGTAAAAGGGTAGTAAATAACTTTTAGTCCTTCACAAAAGTTTCTCAAAAGCATTGCAGAAGTAATTATAAAATAAAATATAAATATAAAACCAACAATGCTTTTAAAAATAGTTCCACCTAAATAATTGGAAATATCTATAATATCAAAACCAGGAAATTTTGAAAATAATTTACAAATTAATAATGTTATAAACAAAGCTATAATTGTTATATAGAAAATATTAATTAATGAACTTGTTTTTGTTTCATTTATAAAAGTTCTAGAAAGAGAAATAACTGTAAATGGGGCAAGAACAGATAATATAAGTGCTATAGCTTCAACAGTTCCAATTTTGAATTTTGACATATATGAACCTCCTTAAAGAATTTAAAATCTCCATTTCATAGATATTTTTTCTTGCCTTTTTTCACGTTTTGATGCTAAATAAGTTGCACGATATTCTCTTTTCCAAATAGGTGGAAGTAGTAATCCGTTGTTTTTTGAATTACTAAGAGGAGAATATGGAGCAGTGTAAGAAACACCGAAAGTTACTAGATCACATAATGAAGCTAAATATACAAATATTCCAATTCCAATTCCTAAAAAGCCAGCAAGAAATCCTAAAGCAATAAAACCAAATCTAAAATATCTCAAGTGAAAACTAAAACTAAAATCTGGAATGGCAAAAGAGCTTATACCAGTTATAGCAACAATAATGATTAATATAGGACTAACAATTCCAGCACTTACAGCCGCTTGACCAAGAACAATGGCTCCAACAATTCCAAGAGTAGGACCAATTGGAGATGGAACTCTAAGCCCAGCTTCTCTAATAATTTCAAATGAAATTTCCATAATTAAAATTTCAAAAATTATTGGAAATGGGACACTTTGTCTTGAGGATAAAATAGAATATAATAATTCAGTTGGGATTATTTCTCTATGAAAATTAGTAATTGCAATATATAATCCTGGTAATAATAGTGCAAAAAAAGCTGCAATAATTCTTATAACTTTTAAAAAATTTGCAAATATAGTTTTTAAGTTTGTATCTTCTGGAGAAGATAGAAAATCAATTAAAACAGCTGGCATAATTAATGCATATGGGGAACCATTTACAATAACAATAACTCTACCTTGTAATAGTGCATTTACAGCATTGTCAGGTCTTTCAGATACTAGAATTTTAGGAAGACCAAGATTATTAGTATCTGTTAAAAGTTGTTCTAATTCACCAGCAGAAAGAAGAGAATCAATTTCCAAATTATTAATTCTATATTTTACTTCAGCAATTAAATCATCGTTAGCTAAAGTTTTCATATAGCAAACAGCACAATTTGTTTGGGTTATTTTACCAACTTTAGTATTTTCAATAACTAAATTTTCATTATTTGTTAATCTTCTTAAAAGAGAAGTATTAGTACGAAGATTTTCAACAAAAGCCTCATGAGGGCCTTTTATAACAATTTCATTTTCAGGCTTTGAAATACTTCTTTGTTTAAATCCTTTCACATCAATATCAAAAGCTACAGATAGAGTATCAACAAATAAAGCACAATTTCCTGCATTTACACCTGCAAATATATCACTAAAAGAAGATTGTTGTTTGATACTATTTTGTGGAATCAGACAATTCTCTATATAATCCGATAAATTAAATTTTTTGATTTTTCTAACAGTTATATTATTAGTAATAGCTTCAGAAATAATACGATTTTGTTCTCCATCAAAAAGATTATTTCTATTTCTTAACATTAAAGGTTCTAGAACAAAATTATTTAGAATTTGAGAATCTACCATGCCATCAATATAAAGTAATAATGCTTTATATTGTTTGCCTCTAGCATTCAAATTAAATTCACGAACAATAATATCGCTATTAATTAATAAATTATATTTAGTTTTTAAATAATCTAAATTAACATCTATACTTGGAAATACACTTTTTATCTCTTGTGTAGTTTCTTTACTATTTTGCACTGTAGTAGAATCTGGTGAGTCAGAATTAGTTGGAAGTGTAAAAAGATAAACGTCTTTAGGCTTATAGCCAAATGTTTCATTTATAAAATCTTTTATTTTCATAATATTTATAGTATTGTCAAAAAAAACTAAAATATACTAGTTTTTAAAAATAAAAAATGATATAATAGAACTATATTGTGCACGAAAGAGAGTTGATGTGAATGAAATCGAAAATCACTTCATTTATAATGACAATAATATCAATACTAATAGTTTCAATATTAGTATTATTAGGAATAATAATATATGATGAATTTGCAAACACTGATGTAGCAAAAGATGTGCAAGATTTTGTAACAAATGTAACAGTTACAGGAGAGAAAAATCAAAGTGTAAAAGTTCCAGATAAAATAATAGAAAAAACTGTAGATGCATTAGAGTCAAGTGATGAAAAGATAAATTATGATACTCAAAAAATTGATAAATATTATTATAATCAATTAGATGAATATTCTAAAAAAATATATAATGCAATGAATTCAAACAAAGAAAATATGAAAAGTGGAAACTATGAAATAAATTTAGGAACTCAATTTTCAGATTTACTTTCCAAAAGTAATGGTGAGGAATTATTAGGAGAATATTACCAATCAGCAATAGAAGCTTATTCATATGATAATCCAGATGTTTTTTATATAGAATTTGGAAATCTATATTTAAATATTGAAACAACAACTAGAGGAAGTAAAAAAACATATAAAGTTGTTATAAATGCTGGAAATAACACGAATTATTTAACAAAAGAATTTTCATCAGAGGAAAGAGTAAAATCAGCAATAAATGAAATTGAAAATGTGCGAGCATATTTTATTCAAAATAAAAAAGATAACACATATGATAATATAAAATTAGTACATGATTATTTAGTTGAAAGTATAGAATACGACCAAACAGTGTCACAAACTAATATATATGATATATATGGAGCTTTAGTAAAAAAAGAAAGTGTATGTGAAGGGTATGCAAAATCCTTTAAATATTTGATGGACAGTGTTGAAATTCCATGTGTTATAGTTGCAGGAGAAGGAACAAATTCAGAAGGTAGTACAGAAAATCATGCTTGGAACTATGTAGAATTAGATGAAAAATGGTATGCTATAGATTGTACTTGGGATGATCCAATTATTATCGGAGGCGGAAAATTAAGTAATTCAGCAAAGTATAAATATTTCTTAAAAGGAGAAAGTGAATTTAATCAATCACATTTTCCAAGTGGACAATTTACTGAAAATGGAAAAGTATTTGAATATCCACCACTAAGTATAAATAATTATAGATAAAGAGGTAAAAAATGTTATTAAAAGATATGTTAATAAAAGATAATAAAAAAATAAAAGTATATGCATTTGTTGGACCATCTGGAACAGGAAAAAGTTATAGAGCACAAATGGTAGCAAGTGAAAAAAATATAAATTTTATAATAGATGATGGTTTATTAATAAAAGACAATGAAGTTATAGCAGGAGAATCAGCAAAAAAAGCACCAACAAAAATTGAAACAGTAAAACATGCATTATTTTATAAAGATGAAGAAAAAGAAGAAATAATAAAAGCATTAAAAAAATATAAACCAGAAAGTATTTTAATATTAGGAACATCTGATGGAATGGTAGAAAAAATAGCAGCTAATTTAGGATTACCAGAAATATCAGAAATAACATATATATCAGATGTTGCCACACAAGAAGAAATGGAAACTGCAAGAAGGATTAGAGTAACAGAAGGAAAACATGTTATACCAGTCCCAACATTTGAAATAAAAAAAGATTTTTCAGGGTATTTACTAGACCCATTGCAAATATTTAAAACAAAAGGAAAAGGACAACAACCATATATATCAGAAAAATCAATAATTAGACCAACATTTAGTTATATGGGGAATTTTACGATATCTGATACAGTATTTAGACAAATTTTAGAATATTTAGCTTCAAAGACTCCAGGAATATATAAAATTCAAAAAATAAGAGTAGACAATTTTGGAGAAGGCGCTAAATTATATATGGAAGTTACAGTTGTGTATGGTTTTAATTTAATAGATGGAATAAAACAATTTAAAATTAAGGCTAAAAAAGAAATTGAAAAATTAACAGCGATGAATGTGGAAGAATTTGAAGTCGTAGTTAAAAATGTTTATGTTCCACAGAAAGGAGAATAAAATGAAAGATATTTTTAAAATAATAAATAGAGGAATAGTTAAAGGAGCAATTTGGATTTATTGTAAAGTAGTGTATAGATTTGAAGTAATAGGAAAAGAAAATATACCAAAGGAAGGACAAGTGATTATATGTGGAAACCATAGAAGCTTTTTAGATCCACCTTTAATAGAAGTTACAACAGGAAGGTATACTAGATTTTTAGCAAAAGAAGAATTAACTAAAAATAAATTTTTAGCATATTTAGGCTACGTATTTGATTCTATTCTAGTAAAAAGAGATTCAAAAGAGGTTATAGCACTTAAAGAATCTTTGAAAACTTTAAAAAATGGAGATTGTTTAGCTTTGTTTCCAGAAGGAACTAGAAATGGTTTAGCTAAGGGAGAAAAAGTTAAAGATGGAGCAGCTTTCTTTGCAGTAAGAAGCGGTGCACCAGTTGTACCATGTGGAATAAAAGGCGGAGAAAAAGGTAACAGAAAGATTACTATTACTTATGGAAAGCCTTTAGATTTTAGTGAATATAAGGGTAGTAAAGATAAGGAAGTTTTAGATAAAGTTACTGAAGAGATTATGAGTAATATTATTGAGCTTACAAAATAAAAAGAATTTACATAATTTTTAATGAATACTAATTGACAATTTATTGATTTGGTAGTATAATTTTAAAGTTAGAACAAAAAATAAAAAAGTAAAAAATAAATTTTAAAGGGGTAATAAAAATGAACAACCAAAAAATAAGAAACATAGCAATAATAGCACACGTTGACCATGGAAAAACAACACTAGTAGATGCATTATTAAAACAAAGCCATGTATTCAGAGAAAACGAACAAGTACAAGAAAGAGTAATGGACTCAAATGACCAAGAAAAAGAAAGAGGAATAACAATACTTTCTAAAAACACATCAGTAATGCACGGAGACATCAAAATAAACATAGTAGACACACCAGGACATGCTGACTTTGGAGGAGAAGTAGAAAGAGTTTTAAAAACAGTTGATGGTGTTTTATTATTAGTTGATGCATTCGAAGGAGCAATGCCACAAACAAGAGAAGTTCTAAAAAAATCATTAGCATTAGGACTAAAACCAATAGTAGTAATAAACAAAATAGATAGACCAGGAGCACAACCAGAAAAAGTTGTAGACCAAGTTATCGAATTATTTATTGAATTAAATGCTACAGATGAACAATTAGACTTCCCAGTTGTATATGCATCAGCAAAAAATGGAATAGCAAAAATGGACTTAGCAGATGAAACAACAGATTTATCTTGTTTATTTGAAACAATAATCAACACAATAGAACCACCAAAATGTGAATTAGAAGGACCAGCACAAATGTTAGTATCTAACATAGATTATGATGATTATGTTGGAAGAATTGGTATAGGAAGACTTGAAAGAGGAACAATGAAAGTTGGAATGCCAGTTAGCATATGTGGAAAAGAAGATAAAATAACACAAGGAAGAATCGCAAAATTATATACACACGTTGGACTTAAAAAAGTAGAAGTTGATGAAGTTGGAGCTGGAGACATCATAGAATTTGCAGGTTTACCAGATATTAACATAGGAGATACAGTATGTGATTTTGACCATCCAGAAAAAATACCATTTGTTGATATAGATGAACCAACAGTAACAATGACATTCAGTGTAAACAATGGACCATTTGCTGGAAAAGAAGGACAATTTGTAACATCAAGACATATAAGAGATAGATTATATAAAGAACTAGAAAGAAACGTATCATTAAGAGTAAAAGATGGAGAAACACCAGACTCATTTGAAGTATCAGGTAGAGGTGAATTACATTTATCAGTATTAATTGAAACAATGAGAAGAGAAGGATTTGAACTATTAGTTTCAAGACCAAAAGTTATCTTCAAAGAAATTAATGGAGTTAAATGTGAACCAATAGAATTATTAGTTGTAAACGTACCAGATGACTGTGTCGGAAATGTTATTGAAAAATTAGGTAGAAGAAAAGCTGAAATGATTAATATGGAACCAGCAGAAGCTGGACATACAAAAATAGAATTTAGAATTCCAGCAAGAGGAATAATTGGTTATAGAACAGAATTCCTTACAGACACAAAAGGTGAAGGAACAATGAACCATATATTCGATAGCTATGAACCATACAAGGGAGACATCCAAGCACGTGTTAGAGGAACAATAGTAGCCTTTGAACCAGGTAAATCTGTAACATATGGATTATACAATGCTCAAGATAAAGGTGATTTATTCATAGGACCAGGTGTAGATGTTTATGAAGGCATGATTGTTGGTCTAAACTCTAGAGGAGAAGATTTAGCAATAAATGTATGTAAAGAAAAACATTTAACAAACACTAGAGCATCAGGTTCAGATGAAGCATTAAGATTAGTTCCACCAATTCAAATGTCACTTGAAAAAGCAATCGAATTTATTCAAGATGATGAATTAGTAGAAATAACACCAAAATCAATAAGATTAAGAAAGAAAATATTAGATTCTAAAGAAAGAGAAAGAGCTAATAGAAACAAATAAAACAAAAAGGTTAGGCATTAGCTTAACCTTTTTATAAATATAAAAGATGAGGTAACAAAATGAATAAAGAAGAATTAGAAAAAATAAAACAAAAAGCATTAGAAGAACATATACCAATTATAATGGATGATACTTTAGAAGTAATAGAAAAAGAATTAAAAGAAAATCCACCAAAAAGAATATTAGAAATAGGGGCAGCAGTAGGATATTCAGCAATGTGCTTTTCAGAATTCTTAGCAGATGGAGGAAAAATAGATACAATTGAAAGAGATGAAGAAAGAATAAAAGAAGCCAAAATAAATTTCAAAAATGTAGGAGTAGAAGAAAAAATAAAATTGTATGAGGGAGATGCAGTAGAAATATTACCAACATTAAACGAAAAATATGATATGGTATTTATAGATGCTGCGAAAGGAAAATACCCATTTTTCTTGAAAGAAGCTTTAAGGATGATAAATGAAAATGGAATAATATTTGCAGATAATATATTATATAAAGGGTATGTTATGAGTGATTATAATAAACATAAGCAACGTACGGCCGTAAGAAATTTAAGGGAATATATAAAAGAAGTATCAGAAAGTCCAAATCTTGAAACTGAAATATTAGAAGTTGGAGATGGATTGGCTATTAGTAGAATAAGATAGTAAAAGACACCGAAATAATCGGTGTCTTTTTGAAATTTTAACAATGTTGATTTTAAAACAATCGTGATCTTTCAAACAATGTTCTAGAATTTACGAGCCCAGCAGTATCTTTAATAATTTTACCGTCACTATCAAGTAAGAAACCAGGCATATGAACTGATGCCGCATCAAAGAGATTCATAAAGTTGTCATCTCCATATCTTATTTTGTCATAAATCTTATGAGAAGCAGGTCCTGACTCAGCATGTAAATCCATTAAATGAGTTCTAATCTGTATTTCAATTGGATTTCCGATTGGATCAAAAAGAATTACATGTAAAGATTGATATCCAAAATTAATCTTTGGATGAAAAATGTAATCTTTCACAAATCTCTGATAAGCATATGGAACTTTTGAAGTTTCCGGAACATAAATATCAGGGAACTCTGCTGAATTAAATCCTGCAGTTTTCATCATAGGTTCTGCTTCACAGAGCTGATATTTTTTTAATCTAATAAAAAACTTAATTACATATTCCATCAAAGCATAACAGGAATCAGTACCTGTTTTTGGATTATCATCATAAATTATGATACGGCAACCTTTCATGTCTCTAACTTTTTCGATTGGTTTTCCAGTTTCACAAAATAGAGAACATTTTGAACAGAATTTTAAAAATGACTTTCTCCGGCTAATAAAGTCGAATTTTAATGTTGGAAAATTTGTATAAATTCCTTCATACAAGTCATCTAAATCCTTTGGGTGGGTAACCTGCTGTTCGTCAATTAATAGAGATTGAAAATAAGTTAATTTGTTACTAAAATCAATAAATTGTTCTTGTTCTGTATCTACATTCATCAAAAACATATTAATAGCATTTGGAATGCTTGATGCTTTATATAAATACGGAATAATTTCACTTACCACATTTGTAGACATAGTGATCTCCTTTCAAATATAAAATATATACTTACGTATACATAACATTATACTATATATTGGAAAAATAGTCAAATAAACATTGAAAAATACAGTGTTACATGTTATACTATAAATACAGTGAAAAATGAGAAAAGAGGTAAAAAAATGAAAAAAATAGAATTATTAGCACCAGCAGGTTCATTTGAAAAAGCAAAAATAGCATTTTTATATGGAGCAGATGCAGTATATTGTGGAACATCATCATTATCATTAAGAACAAGAGCAGATATGGGAAATGATGACTTGGTAAAAACAATAAAATATGCACATAGCATAGGAAAAAGAGTACATGTAACACTAAACATTTTTGCATGGGATGAAAAATATGAAGAAATAATAGAAATGGCAAAAATATTAAATGAAGTAAAACCAGATGCTATAATAGCAGCAGATGGTGGAGTTATGGAAGTATTAAAAAAATATGCTCCAGATGTACCAATCCATGTAAGCACACAAGCAAATGTTGTAAGTTTACATGCAGCTAACTTTTGGCATAAAAATGGTGCTAAAAGAGTTATAATGGCAAGAGAAGCAAACAAAGAACAAATAAGATACATAATGGAAAATAAACCAAAAGACTTAGAAGTAGAAATGTTTGGACATGGAGCAATATGTTTTGCATATTCAGGAAGATGCTTCTTAAGTGATTTTTTATGTGGAAGAAGTGCAAATTTAGGTGATTGTGCACAAAGCTGTAGATGGTCATATAACCTTTATGCAGAAGAAAAAAACAATCCAGGTCAATTAATGCTACTTGAATCAGATGAAAATGGAACGAGTATTTTTTCATCAAAAGATTTATGCTTAATAAAAGAAATACCAGAAATAATTGATATGGGAGTAGATAGTTTAAAAATAGAAGGTAGATTAAAAACAGAATATTATGTAGCAAGTGTTGTAAATGCATATAGAACAGCTATAGATGACTATATGAAAGACCCAGAAAATTACGATTACACAAAATATTTAAACGAATTAGAAAAAGTAAAAACAAGACCATTTACTACATTCTATTTTAATGATAGAAAAAATGAAGATATACAAGACTTTAGTGGAAAACAATACAATGATAAATATGAATTTGGTGGAAAAATTGTTGAAGCAAAAGAAGAAAAATCAGTAATAGAAATAAAAAATAAATTAACAGTTGGAGATACATTAGAAATACTAAAACCAGGACAATTTGAACCAATAGAATTTAAAATAGAGCAATTATGGGATTATGAAACAGGAGAAAAAATAGACTTTGTAAGTCCAGGAGTTAAAGGACAAAAAGTATTAATGAATATTCCTGTAAAATGTGAAAATAATTGGATTATGAGAAGAAAAAAGGGGAACTAAAAAGTTCCTCTTTTAATCTGTACTACTCTCATCATTTAATAGTATATCTAATATTTTAGGATATATTTTTGAAGCATTTTTATTCCAATTATCAACAATTCTTTTAGCTCTATCTCTAGAACCAGCAAAAGTTTTTACTTCAAAAATAGTTTCATTATTATCTGAAATTTTGCATTTTATGGTATAATCATTTTCATTTTTAGGAATAAATTCAGCGATAACAGAAGTCTCATCTGTTATTGAAGAAATTTCTTTTTTAAAAACATTATCAGCTTTTAATTTTAATAATCCTGGAAGTACATCTTGTGTTAAGTTTAATGCATTTTTTCCTTCTGTTGTTATTTTTAGTACAGATTCTGCTTCATCTTTAGTGAATATTCCTACTAACTTTGAATCCATTAAATCTGTTAATACTTCTTTAAAATAAAAATAATTAACATCATTTATTGAAGCTATAATTTTATATAGTCCATCTTCAATTATTCCTGAATTTAGTTGATTTAAGATGTATAAAATTAGAACTTTATTCTCAGCCAAAGCAGTAGTATTATCTGAACTAGACATCATAAATAGCACTCCTTACTTTGTTTTTTTGCATTATATCACATAATTTCACAATTGTAAAATGTTTTTTTGACATATGTTGGAAAAATTTTGCATATATATAATAGTATTGGACAAGAGGTTACTTGCAAATAAATTTTAATAGCTTGTGGGGTGAAATATGTTGAAATTATTACTTTTTCGGCTCAATACATAATTTAAGAAAATCTAAATTAATTTTTCGGGACCCTTTCACTTAGTCCTCGCTAGCGCTCGACGTGAACATTCCCCAAAAAATCAATTAAGATTTTCTAAAATCATTCCAATCGCACTCAAAAGTAATAATTTCAACATATTTCACCCCACAAGCTATTAAAATTTATTTGCTAAGAGTCACAAAATAAAAAAAACAGTTGCACACTTTTTTTATTAATGTTAATATGTAATTGGAAATATATTTATGGAGGTACTGATTTGAAAAATTATGATATCGTAAATGACAGCGAAAGCTTAGAAAAAGCAATCGCAAGAGCGAAAAAGGCTCAAAAAGAATTTGCTAAATATTCTCAAGAAGAAGTAGATAAAATCTTCTTTAAGGCAGCATTAGCAGCTAACCAAGCAAGAATACCACTTGCAAAATTAGCAGTAGAAGAAACTGGAATGGGAGTGGTTGAAGATAAAGTAATAAAAAATCACTTTGCATCAGAATACATCTACAACAAATATAAAAATGCTAAAACGTGTGGTGTATTAGAAGAAGACAAAGCTTTTGGAATTAAAAAAATAGCAGAGCCAATAGGAATTATAGCAGCAGTTATACCAACAACAAATCCAACTTCAACAGCTATATTTAAAACATTAATAGCATTAAAAACTAGAAATGCAATAATAATTAGCCCTCATCCAAGAGCTAAAAAATGTACAATAGAAGCAGCAAAAATTGTATTAGAGGCAGCAGTTGAGGCAGGAGCACCAGAAGGTATAATTTCATGGATTGATGTTCCATCTTTAGAATTAACAAATATGTTAATGAGTAAAGCAGATACAATTTTAGCAACAGGTGGACCTGGAATGGTAAAAGCTGCATATTCAAGTGGAAAGCCAGCATTGGGAGTAGGTGCAGGAAATACACCAGCAATAATTGACGAATCAGCAAACATAATATTGGCGGTAAATTCAATAATTCATTCAAAAACATTTGATAATGGAATGATATGTGCTTCAGAACAATCAGTAATAGTAATGGATTCTATATATGATAAAGTCAAAGAAGAATTCAAAGAAAGAGGATGCTATTTCTTAAATGATGAAGAAATTGAAAAGGTTAGAAAAACAATAATTATAGATGGTTCTTTAAATGCAAAAATAGTAGGGCAAACAGCTTATACAATAGCAAAACTTGCAGATGTTGAAGTTCCAGAAAGTACAAAAATATTAATAGGAGAAGTTGAAAATGTAGATAGTTCAGAAGAATTTGCTCATGAAAAATTATCTCCAGTACTTGCAATGTATAAAGCAAAAACTTTTGAAGAAGCAATAGAAGAAGCAAATACACTAATTTGCGATGGAGGACATGGACATACTGCTTCAATTTATATAGACACAATAAAAGAACAAGAAAAATTAAATAAATTTGAAAACAGAATGGAAACTTGCAGAATATTAGTAAATACACCAGCTTCTCAAGGTGGAATAGGTGATATATATAACTTTAGATTAAATCCATCATTAACCTTAGGATGTGGTTCATGGGGTGGAAATTCAGTTGCAGAAAATGTAGGAATAAAACATTTAATAAATATAAAAACAGTAGCAGAGAGGAGAGAAAATATGCTTTGGTTTAGAGCACCTGAAAAGGTATATATAAAAAGAGGATGTCTACCAGTAGCTTTACAAGAATTAAAAGATGTAATGAATAAAAAGAAAGTATTTATAGTAACAGATACATTTCTTTATAAAAATGGTTATACAAAATGTGTAACAGATAGATTAGATGAACTTGGAATACAACATACAACATTTTTTGATGTTGAACCAGACCCAACATTAAGCTGTGCAGAAGAAGGAACAAAAGCAATGAGAGACTTTGAACCAGATTGCATAATAGCAATAGGTGGAGGTTCAGCAATGGATGCTGCTAAAATAATGTGGGTAATGTATGAACATCCAGAAGTTGATTTTATGGATATGGCAATGAGATTTATGGACATAAGAAAAAGAGTATATACATTTCCACATATGGGAGATAAAGCATATTTTATAGCTATACCAACATCATCAGGAACAGGTTCAGAAGTTACACCATTTGCAGTTATAACAGATGATAAAACTGGTACAAAATATCCATTAGCTGATTATGAATTATTACCTAAAATGGCAATAGTTGATACAAATATGATGATGAGTGCTCCAAAAGGACTAACTTCTGCTTCAGGAATTGATGCAGTAACTCATGCTTTGGAAGCTTATGCATCAATGATGGCAACAGAATTTACAGATGGATTAGCAATAGAAGCATTAAAAGTGATTTTTGAATACTTACCAAGAGCTTATGAAAATGGTCAAAATGATGTAGAAGCAAGAGAAAAAATGGCTCATGCTTCAACAATGGCAGGAATGGCTTTTGCAAATGCATTTTTAGGAGTATGTCATTCAATGGCACATAAATTAGGAGCTTTCCATCACGTACCACATGGAATAGCAAATGCATTATTAATAGATGAAGTTATAAGATTTAATTCAGAAGAAGTACCAACAAAAATGGGAACATTCCCACAATATGATCATCCGCATACACTAAATAGATATGCACAAGTTGCAGATGCTTTAAAATTAGGTGGAAATACAGATCAAGAAAAAGTTGATAATTTAATAAAAGCTATAGATGAATTAAAAGAAAAAATAGGAATCAAAAAAGCAATTAAAGACTACGTACCAGATGAAAAAGATTTCTTAGATAGATTAGATGCAATGTGCGAGCAAGCCTTTGATGACCAATGTACAGGAGCAAATCCAAGATATCCATTAATAAGTGAAATAAAAGATATGTATTTAAGAGCTTATTACGGAAAATAAGTAATATAAAAAAGTGTCGAAAATAAAATCGACACTTTTTATGTTGGAAAAAATAATCTTGCTTAAAACAAAAAAATATAGTAAAATAAAATCACAAAAAAAGAGACAAAAGGAGAAAAAATTGGTAGCAGAAGTAATAATAAATAGTTCAGCAAAAAAATTAAATAGAACCTTTGACTATAACATTCCAGAAGAATATCAAGATATGGTCTTTGTTGGAACAAAAGTGTTAGTACCATTTGGAAAAATGAAAAATTTAGAAGAAGCACATGTAGTAAAGATAAAAGAAAAATCACAATTTGAAATTAAAGATATAGCAAAAGTAGAAACAGGTCTAACAGATAAGCAAATTGAAATGGCAAATTGGATGGCAAATAGATATTTTTGCAATGTTTCTGAATGTATAAAATTAATGCAAACACCAGGAACAAGAACAAAAAATGTCAATAATCGAATTCAAGATAAAAAAATAAATGTTGTATATTTAAAAAAAGAATATGATGAAATATTATTTTGTATAGAAGCAGGAAAGATAAAATCAGAAAAACAAAAAAGAATATTAAATTTTGTAAAATCCAATGAGGGGTGTACAGTAGCTGAAATAGAGGCATTTACAGATTGTTCAAGAGCAATTGTAAATACATTAGTAAAAAATGGATATTTAGAAATCACAGAAAAGAAAATTAACAGAAATCCATTAATAAATAAAAATATAGAACAAAATCAAAAATTAAAGCTAACAGATGAACAGGAAAATGCCTTTAAAAAAGTCCAAAATGCAATGCAACAAAATCAATTTGAAGAGTTTTTATTATATGGTGTAACAGGCTCAGGGAAAACAGAAGTGTATTTACAATTAATACAAGAAGCAATAGAAAATAATAAAACGGCAATTGTATTAGTACCAGAAATATCGCTAACACCACAAATGTTAGATAGATTTATCGCAAGATTTGGAAAAGAACAAATTGCAGTTTTACACAGTAAATTATCAATTGGTGAAAGACATGATGAATGGGAAAGAATAAAAGAAGAAAAAGCCAAAATTGTAATAGGAGCAAGGTCTGCAATATTTGCTCCAATAAAAAATCTTGGTATTATAATAATAGATGAGGAACACGATAGTTCATATAAATCAGAATCAACACCTAAATATAATGCAAAAGAAATAGCAAAGAAAGTAGCAAAAGAAAATAATATTCCTTTAGTTTTAGGAAGTGCAACACCAGATTTAACAACATATTATAAAGCAAAAGAAAAGAATGAAATAACACTATTAGAACTAACAAAAAGAGCAAATAATTCAGCTCTTCCAAAAGTAGAAATTGTAGATTTAAAACAAGAATTAGCAAATGGTAATAGATCAATGCTTAGTATGGATTTATATCAATCAATAGAAGAAAATTTGAAAAATAAATTACAAACAATTCTATTTTTAAACAGAAGAGGTTATTCAACATTTATAATGTGTAGGAATTGTGGGTATACTGTTAAATGCAAAAATTGTGATATAAGTATGACTTATCATAGTTATGAAAATAAATTAAAATGTCATTATTGTGGTTATGAAGAAAAACTAGTAAAAATATGTCCAGAATGTGGAAGCGATAAAATAAGATATTTTGGAACAGGAACACAAAAACTAGAACAAGAAATTCATAAGCAATTTCCACAAGCAAAAACAATTAGAATGGATGTAGACACAGTAACAAAGAAAAATTCACATGAGGAAATATTAAATAAATTCAAAAACGAAGATATTGATATATTAATAGGAACTCAAATGGTAGTAAAAGGACATCATTTTCCAAAAGTAACTTTAGTTGGCGTAATTGCAGCTGATAGTTCTCTAAATATAGATGATTATAGAGCAACAGAAAGAACATTTCAAATTTTAACCCAAGTCGCAGGAAGAGCTGGTAGAGAAAATTTGCCAGGAAAAGTTATAATTCAAACCTATAATCCAGAAAATTTTAGTATACAAGAAGCACAAAAACAAAATTATAATAAATTTTATGAAACAGAAATAGCCTTAAGAAAACAGTTGAAATATCCACCATTTTGCGATATAATAGTAATTGGATTTAATAGTACAAATGAAGATGAAATTAAGAAAGTATCACAAGAGATATTTGAAAAATTAAAAGACAAAATAAATAAAGAACAATTCAATATCTTTAAGCCAATGCCATCACCAATAGATAAAATACAAAACAAATTTAGATGGAGAATTATCATAAAAGGAAAGATGACAGAAGAAGCAAACAAAATCTTCAATGACACATTAAAAGAAATATATCAAAAAAATTATAAAAATACAAAAATAACAATAGATGTTAATCCAAATAATATGAGTTAATAAAGAAAAAGGAGGAGTAAAAATGGCTATTAGAAATTTAAGATTAGAAGGAGACGAGATTTTAAAAAAGAAATCAAGAGAAGTTGAAACAATAGATGACAAACTACAAATATTAATAGATGATATGATAGAAACAATGCATAAATATAATGGTGTAGGTTTAGCTGCAGTTCAAGTTGGAATTTTAAAAAGACTTGTTGTAATAGATATTTATGATGATAATGGTCCAATTGTTTTAATTAATCCAGTTGTTTTAAAAACAAAAGGAGAAAGAGAAGTAGAAGAGGGATGCTTAAGTTTCCCAAATAAATTTGCAAAAGTTGTTAGACCAGAAGAAGTTGTAGCTGAATATACAGATAGAACTGGTAAAAGAATGAGAGTAAAAGCCAAAGAGTTATTAGCTCAAGCAATTTGCCATGAAGTAGACCATTTAAATGGTGAAGTTTTTATTGATAAAATTTTGCCTGGAACTTTAGAGTATGTAGAACCAGAAAATTAGGAGGTTTAACAATGTTAAAAATATTATTTATGGGTACACCAGATTTTGCAAGAGATAGTTTAGAAGCGGTTTACAATGCTGGTTATGAAATTTTAGGAGTTGTTACAAATCCAGATAAACCAAAAGGAAGAGGAATGAAAATGGTAGCATCTCCAGTAAAAGAATTTGCATTAGAAAAGGGATTAACAGTTTATCAACCAGAAAAAGTAAGAAAGAATGAAGAATTTATAGAAAAAATAAAAAGCTTAAATCCTGACGTAATCTGTGTAGTAGCATATGGAAAAATATTACCAAAAGAAATATTAGAAATTCCTAAATATGGATGTATAAATGTACATGGTTCATTACTTCCAAAATATAGAGGCGCAGCACCAATTCAATGGGCAGTTTTAAATGGAGATAAAGAAACTGGTGTTACAACAATGTATATGGATATTGGAATGGACACAGGAGATATGATTTTAAAAGAAAAAGTAGAAGTTGGAGAAGATGAAACAACAGGAGAATTATGGGACAGACTTTCTAAAATAGGTGCAAAATTATTAGTAGAGACTCTAAAACAAATAGAAGAAGGAACAGCTCCTAGAGAAAAACAAGGAAAAGAGTTTACTATGGCTCCAATGTTAAATAAAGAAATGTCAAAAATTAATTGGGATGAACAAACAGCTCAAAACATAAAAAATCTTGTAAGAGGGTTAAATCCTATTATGGGAGCATATACATTTTTAGATGAAAAGAAAATAAAATTTTGGAAAGTTGATATTGCAAAACAAGATGAAATTATTGCAGATAATATAGAAATATTAAGAAATGGAACTGTAATTTTATCAAATCCTAAAGATGGACTTTTCATTAAAACCAAAGATGGAATATTAAAGGTTTTGGAGATTCAGGGTGAAAATGCAAAGAGAATGAGTATTGGAGATTTTCTAAGAGGAAATAGTATAGAAGAATTTGAAGTTTTTGAATAAAAAAGGTTGTAAAAAATACCAAAAATTGATATACTTATAACATAAATAAGTATATCTTTTTTTCTTGCTAAAAATGTAGAGGAAAACAAGATGTAAAAGGAGGTATTTTCATGAGTGAAGAAAAAGTAAATCAAGAAAATGAACAAAAAATAAAAGAAGATGTTAAAGAAGAGGAAAACGGAATAGAAATATCAACAGATGTTATCGCAGTAATTGCTGGTGTAGCAGTATCTGAGGTACAAGGTGTAGCTGGAATGGCAGGAGGTTTTGCAGGAGGCATTTCAGAAGTATTTAGTGGAAAGAAAAATATGGCAAAAGGAATAAAAGTTGATAAAACAGAAACTACTGCAAAAATAGATGTAAATATTATAGTTGAATATGGTTCAAGAATTCCAGATGTTGCTTTTGAAATTCAAAATAGAGTAAAAAAAGCAGTTGAAAGTATGACAGGATTTAAAGTAGAAGAAGTAAATGTACACGTTCAAGGTGTAAATACAGATGTTGCTAAAAAATCTGAAGAAAAACCAGTAGAACAAGTAGAAGAAAACAAAGAAGATAAAGAATAATAAAAAAACAAAAAGAAAAAAGAGAGGTAAAGAAAATGAAAATTATAGAAAAAATCACACTAATATTATATTCAAATATAATATTAATAATGTCAGTTATATTATGTTTATTAGTATTTGGATGGCTAGATGCAAATGTTGTAGCAAATTTAGCAAAAGCACTATTAATAGGAGAAAAATCATCAGGAATAATTTTAGGAGTAAGTGTAGTATTTATCTTATTATCAATAAGATGTATATTCTTTGACCCAACTTCAAAACAAGAGCAAAAAGATAAACAAGGAGTATTACTTGCTAATGATAATGGAAAATTAATGATATCTAAAGAAACAATAGAAAATTTAGTAGAAGCAGTAACAAAAGAATATAAAGAAGCAAAAGATGTATCTTCTAGAGTTGAACTAGATAAAAACAATAATGTAAATATATATGTTAATTTAGTAGTTGGTTCAGAAACTATAATAAAAGACTTAACAGTAGATTTACAAAATAAAATAAAAGAAAAAGTAAAACAATCAGCAGACTTAGAAGTAAAAGAAGTAAATATAACAATAAAAAAAGCTGTCCAAGAAAAACAACGTAAAATAGAACAAGCATAGATAAAATAGAAAGGAAGCAAAAAAATGGAAGATATAAAGAATTTTTTAAGTAAATACAAAGGTGCAATTATTGGAGTAATTGTAGCAATCATAATTTTAGCAACTAGATTATATGAAGTAATAGTTGGAATATTACTAATTTTAGCAGGTGCATTTGTAGGAAATTATATACAACAAAATAAAGATGAAGTAAAAGATAAAACAAAAAAATTTATAGACAAAATGTAAAGGGTAAGGAAAGAAGAAATGAATAGATCAATAAGTAGAGAAAATGCTTTTAAATTAATATATAGTTTAGAAATTCAACAAAGCAATAACTTAGAAGAACAAATAGAATTATTTTTTGAAAGTAATAAAATAGTAGACCAAGAAGCAAAAAAATATATAAAAAATGCAGTATTGGGAATTCAAGCAAATGAACAAGAAATATTAAAAAATATTGAAAACAACTTAAAATCAGATTGGAAATTAGGCAGAATATCAAAAATGGATTTATCTGTTTTAAAACTTGCAATTTATGAAATCAAATATACAGAAACACCATATAAAGTAGCAATAAACGAAGCTGTTGAACTTGCAAAAAAATATGGAGAAGACAAATCTAAAAATTTCGTAAATGGAGTTTTAGCAAGCATAGTAAAGGATATGTAATTTATGAATTATGAAGATATGGCTATAAGTGTTAGCGAATTAAATAGTTATATAAAAAATAAAATAGCAGATGATGAATATTTAAACAATGTTCTTATAAAAGGTGAAATATCAAACTTTAAAAACCATTATACAGGACATATGTACTTCACTTTAAAAGATGAAAATTCATTAATAAAATGCATAATGTTCAAAAGTTATGCACAAAAATTAGATTTTATGCCAAAAGATGGAATGAAAGTTTTTGTATTAGGTGGAGTATCTGTTTTTGAAAGAGATGGAATTTATCAAATATATGTAAAAGCAATGCAAGAAGATGGAGTTGGAATTCTATACAAAAAATATGAAGAATTAAAACAAAGACTAGATGAAGAAGGTTATTTTGATGAAATCCATAAACAAAAAATCCCATTAATGCCTAAAGTAATAGGAGTATTAACATCACAAACAGGTTCTGTAATAAGAGATATAATAAATGTAAGTACACGTAGAAATCCAAATGTACGAATAAGATTATACCCTGTTCCAGTTCAAGGGGAAGGGGCAGCAGAAAAAATTGCAGATGGTATTAGATTTATGAATGAAAATAATTTAGCAGATGTTTTAATACTTGCTAGAGGTGGAGGTTCATTAGAAGACCTATGGCCATTTAATGAAGAAATAGTAGCACATGCAATTTATAATTCTAAATTACCAATAATTTCTGCAGTAGGACACGAAACAGACTTTTCTATATCAGACTTTGTAGCAGACTTAAGAGCACCAACACCATCTGCGGCAGCGGAACTTGCTGTTCCAGATATATATGAAATAAAACAAAAAATAAATGTATATCAAAATAGATTAAGAATGTCATTAGTAAAAAAAGTTGAAATAATGAAACTTAGATACGAAAAATGTATGAACAGTAGAGTATTTAAAGAACCAACTAGAAATATAAATGATAATTACTTAAGAATAGACAATTATATAAAAAGATTAGAAAATACAATAAAAATCAAACAAAAAGAAGAAAAAACAAAATATATAGAATTGATATCAAAATTAGATGCACTAAGTCCATTAAAGACTCTAACAAGAGGATATTCAATTGTAGAAACAGATAATAAGATTATAAAAAGTTCAAAACAATTGAGTACAGGAGATAAAATAAAATTAAGATTTAGTGATGGACAAAAAAATGCAGAAATTTTGTAAATTTACAATAATTCTATAGATAAAAAAACAGAAGAGAGGAATAAGAAAATGACAAACGGAACAAAAATATTAATAGGAATTATAGTTGTTGCAGTTATAATTACTGGAATAATAGTAGGAGTTGGAGCAAACAAAAGTAAAGATACATCAACAAATACACAACAAAACAATACTTCAATAATGGATGAATATTTAAATTCTGATAAAGAAGAAAATAATGTAAAAGAAAACATTGTAGAAAATGAAATAACAAATGAAGTAAATAATACAACAGAAAGTGAAAATAAAACAACTACAAATACAGTAGTTAACAACACATCTAGTACAACAATAGTTGGAAAAGAAGAACAAGAAAGCCAAAAAGAAAATATATCAGCAAATGACGAAGATACTGCAATTGAATTAGCAAAAAAAGAATGGGGAATAAATGTAGATGCATATATCTTTGAAGCAGAAAAAAACTCAGATGGAACATTTGAGGTAACAGTAAGAAATCAAAATGATAGAAATGTTGTAACAGTATATCAAGTAAATGTAAAAACAGGAGCTGTTACAGAATAATAAAAAGTAAAGGAAGATAATTATGGCAAAAGCAAATTTTGAAGATAATATGGAAAAATTAGAAAAAATAGTTACAGAATTAGAAAAAGGTGAATTAAATTTAGATGACTCAATATCTAAATTTGAGGAAGGAATAAAAATTTCAAAAGAATGCAATAAAATCTTAGAAGAAGCAGAAAAAAAGATAACTATATTATTAGAAAAAGATGGTAATATAGAAGAAGAAAATTTTACAGCAGAATAATGCAAAGAGGGGATTAGAAAGTGAACAATATATTAGGATTCATTCAAAACAAATATATATATATACCATTTTTTTTGTGGTTTGCAATTCAAACATTTAAAGTGATATATGATTTAGTAACAACAAAGAAATTTAATTTTAAAAGAATAATGGGAGCTGGCGGAATGCCAAGTTCTCATTCAGCTATTGTAACAGGACTTGCAACTTTAATAGGAAAATATGAAGGAGTAGATACACCAATATTTGCTTTAGCATTAATTGTTGCATTTGTTGTTATGTATGATGCTTGTGGTGTAAGAAGAGCTGCAGGAAAACAAGCAGCTTTATTAAATAAGATTGTAGAAACACCTGGATTGTCTGGAGTTCAAGTTTCTGAGAGATTGGTGGAAGTTTTAGGGCATACACCAACTCAAGTTGTTGTTGGAGCTTTGATAGGTGTTATTGTGGGATTAATTGCTTAATTCCACTTTTTTAGAATAAAGGAGGTAGATTATATGACAGATATAGAGATTGCTAAAAATGTAAAATTAGAAAAAATAGAAGATATTGCAAAAAAATTAAATATTGACGAAGATGATATTGAATGTTATGGGAAGTACAAAGCTAAAATTTCTAATGAAATATATAAAAAATTAGAAAATAAAAAAGATGGAAAATTAATTTTAGTAACAGCTATAACTCCAACACCTTTAGGAGAAGGAAAAACAACAATTTCAATTGGAATTGCAGATGGATTGGCAAAAATAGGAAAAAAATCTATACTAGCATTAAGAGAACCTTCTTTAGGACCAGTATTTGGTATAAAAGGTGGAGCTACAGGTGGAGGTTATTCACAAGTTGCACCAATGGAAGATATAAATTTACATTTTACAGGAGATATTCATGCAATAACATCTGCCAATAATTTGTTATCAGCTATGATAGATAATCATATTTATTATGGAAATAAATTAGATATACAAAAAGTTACTTGGAAAAGATGTGTTGATTTAAATGATAGACAATTAAGAAAAATTGAAACAGGACTTTCAGGAGAGAAAAAAATAGTTCCAAGAGAAGATTCTTTTGATATAACAGTTGCTTCAGAAATAATGGCTATATTATGCTTATCTGAAAATATAGAAGAATTAAAACAAAAATTAGGAAATATCATAATAGGTTATAATTCAAAAGAAGAACCTATTTATGCAAGAGATATAAAAGCAGATGGAGCAATGGCAGTATTATTAAAAGATGCAATAAAGCCAAATTTAGTACAAACTCTAGAACATACACCAGCGATAATACATGGAGGACCATTTGCCAACATAGCTCATGGATGTAACAGTATAATTGCAACAAAATTAGCTATGAAATTAGCAGATTATACAGTAACAGAAGCAGGATTTGGAGCTGATTTAGGGGCAGAAAAATTCTTAGATATAAAATGTAGAAAAGCCCAAATAAAGCCAGATGTAGTAGTTATAGTTGCAACAATAAAAGCATTGAAATATCATGGTGGAGTTAATAATTTACTAAAACACATAGAAAATATAAAAGAAAAATTTGGATTAAATGTTATTGTAGCAATTAATAAATTTAATATAGACACAGAAGAAGAAATAAATTCAATAAAAGAAAAATTAGCAGAAAAAGATGTAGAATTAAGTTTAGTTGAAACTTTTGCAAAAGGTGGAGAAGGTGCTACAGATATAGCAGAAAAAATAGTTGCACTATCAGAAAAAGAAAATCAATTTAGATATATTTATAATTTAAATGATGATATAAAAACAAAAATATCAAAAATAGCAACAAAAATTTATGGAGCATCAGGAGTAGAATTTACAGATATAGCATTACAAAATATAGAGCAAATAGAAAAATTAGGTTATAAAGAATTACCAGTATGTATTGCTAAAACTCAATATTCTTTTTCTGATGATAGTAAAAATTTAGAATGTAAAGAACCATTTACAATAACAATAAGAGATGTAGAACTAAAAGCAGGAGCTGGGTTTGTTGTAGCATTGGCAGGAAAAATAATGACAATGCCTGGGCTTCCAGAAGTACCTGTTGCTGAAAATATAGATATTGATAGTAATGGAAATATTAGTGGGATTTTTTAGTGTCAACAAATGTCGAAAAATGTAGATTGAAAAGTTTTGAAAAAAGTGTTATAATATAAATATACTAAATTTTAGGAGGAATTTTTAATGACGGGTAATGTAAAAGACAACAAAAGAATTGCATGTTACGGTGATAGTTTGGCCGTGATAGAGAAAGGAAAAATTATTAAGCGGATTATTATAGACGAGGATGTCATAAAAGATAAAATTGATACTGTAATTAAAAAAAGAGAAACTAAATTAGAACCATATAACATCTTTAGAAAGAGTGTAGAAGATATAACTGGTTATACATATTACGGATGTAGAACGACTCCAATTATTGAAGGAGTTAGAGAAGCTATTCATGATCAGAAGATTTATAAAATATGGAGTACTTATATTTTAAATACTGAAACAATGAAAAGACTACATGAAGAATATCTAGAAAGTCTAAAGATAAAAAAAGAAATTTCTAGAAAAAATAGTATAATTTTGTCAAGTGATAATCCTAAATTTAAGCCGTATATGTTACATGCACATAAAAGGTAAAAGTAATTCCTATGGAGCCCTGTTTAGGGCTCTTATTTTTTATAAAAATTATGCTTCATAATATTTATCTGTATCAGAATATAAATCTTCTAAAGTGATTCCTAAAACCTTACAAAATGCTAGAGCTTCAAAATCTTTAACTGTTTTTTTGCCATATTCAATTTCATAAATATCACAGTTATACATTGTAACTCCTAGTAAATCTAATTTACGACAAATTTCAGGTTGAGAAATTTTTTTTAATTTTCTAAATTTTTTAAGATTTTTTCCTACAATATTTAAATTTCCATTTAAAGTTTTTACTTTCATTATGATATCCTTTCATGTTAAATAAAATTAAAAGTTATTATTTGGGTATATTTTATAATAAAAATAAAAACAAAATTACAGGAACAAACTGTAAGTGTTACAAAAATATTTCATATTTTTTACAATTATATGTCATAATATAAAAGGATTGAAAACTCAAACTTTAAATGCTATAATAAAAATACAGGTTCAACCTGCAGAATAAGGAGGAATATAAATGAATATTGGAAACAAAAGAGGAATTACTTTAGTAGCACTAGTAATAACAATTATTATTTTATTAATATTGGCGGGAGTAAGTATACAAGTAATAACAAATACAGGACTATTAAAAAATGCTAAATTGGCTGGTGAGAAAGATGAAGAAAAACAGACAGAGGAAAAGCTGAAAATGCTTTTAAATAGTTATAAAATTGACGAAATTTCAAAAGGTAAAAGCTTAGTGGACTTTTTAGACGAAGAAAAAAATAAAAATACAATTGATGATTATGAAGATAAGTCTGAAGAGATAGATATAATTAAGAATAATTATTATATAACTGTAGATAAAAATGGAAATATAATAACTGAAATACAAAAATATGGACCAAGACCGCAAGTATCAAATGTAAAAATAACTTTGGAAGACGGAATAACAGAGGTAGAAGAAAATAGTCAAACAATTGGAACAAAATTAAAGATATATTTTGATACCAATATGGAAAATGGAATTATAAAAACAATAACACCGGAATTACCATATATAACAAATGGAATAGAAAAAAATATAGAATTTGAAATTGTAGGAACTGTTGAAGGAGTAGATTATACAAGAAAAGTAAAAATATCATTAGAAAAAAAGTATATGAAAACTGTTGAATCATTAATAAAGGGAGTTTCTGAAATTTCACAAAGTGGATACGAAAAAATAAGTGTTTTAACGAATACAGAAGCTGTATCATATAATACTAATATATTTGTTTATAAAGAAGATATAGTATTAGACGGTATAACTGATGTAGAGGGTGCAATTTTAACAAATAATATATATGAATTTGGAAATGAAAGTACAGATGTAGCTACTGAATTAAATAATGCTAATAATATGGTTGTGTTAAAAGTAGAAGGAAACTTAACAATAAATGAAGGAGTGACATTAACGGCGTGTAAAAGTGAAAACGGATATGGTGGACCAAAGGGATTAATGATATATTGTACAGGAACATTGATAAATAATGGTACAATAAGCATGAATGCCCGAGGAGCAAAAGCAGAAGGACAAAATGTATATTTATGGAAAAATTTAGATGAAAGTTATGAATTTGTTCCTAAAAATGCAAGTGTAACTACTAATCGTTTAGCAGGAAATGGTGGAAATGGTGGAAGTTATGCAAGAGGAGAAGGAATTGGATATGGGGCAAGTGCAACATCTTATTCAGGTGGAACTGGCGGAGGAGGCTATTATGGTAATTATAGTACTTTTGCTAAAAATGGAGAAGAAAATGGAGGTGCTGGTGGAACAGCTGGTAGTGATGGTGGAGCAGGTGCTGGTAATCCAAATGGTGGAACTGGAGGATTGTTAATTATTTATGCAAATAATATAACAGCTTTTGGAGAAATAACTTCAACAGGAAGTAATGGTTATTATGGAGTGTATGGAGGCCGGAGGAGGTTCTGGAGGTGGATCTATAAATATTTTTTATAATAATAGAGATTGTGAGATTTTAAAACCAAAAGTTGATGGAGGGACAGCAGGAAAACAAGGATCTCATGGAATGAGTTATGATAATTATCCAACTGCTGGAAAGAGTGGAAGCATATCTATTGGAAGAATTGTAAATGGTACATATGTAAGTGAAATGTAAAATAAAAAGATTAGAACTTTATAAAAATGAATAAAAAACTAAAACCAACAAATACTAAAAAAGTAGGAGTTGGTTTTTATGTTTAATTTTAGAACAGACTTAGCATCAGAAAGAAGAGACATATTCAAAAAAGCAAATAGTATAGAAAATGAAATAAATGGAATAGAAAGTGAAAAAGAAGAACTAAACGAAAATATATCAGTAGAAAGAGTAAAAATAACAAATGAAGAAGGGCAAAATGCAATAGGAAAACCTATTGGAAACTATATAACAATGGATATAAAACAATTAAGAATAGCACAAGATGAAGATATAGAAAAATCATCAGAAATATTATCAAATGAACTAAAAAAAATAATAGACTCACACATAGATAAACAAGGAGAAATCCTAGTTGTAGGACTTGGAAATATTTATGTAACACCAGATGCACTTGGACCAAAAGTAATAAATGAAATAGAAGTAACAAGACATATAATAAATTATCTGCCACAATATGTAGAAGAAGGAACAAGAATGGTAAGTGCTATATCACCTGGAGTGCTTGGAACAACAGGAATTGAAACTTTAGAAATTTTAAAAGGAATTGTTGATAATACACATCCAAAGTTAGTGATAGTAATAGATGCATTGGCTTCAAGAAGTATAGAAAGAATAAGTAGTACAATTCAATTATCTGATACAGGAATTGTTCCTGGTGCAGGAGTTGGAAATACAAGAGCAGAATTAAGCGAAAAAACTTTAGGAATACCAGTAGTTGCAATAGGAATTCCTACAGTAGTTGAAACAGCAGTGCTTGTAAATGATTGTTTAGATTTATTTATAACAAAATTACAAGAAGAAGCAAAATCAAATGAGTATTTAAATCAATTAAAAGAGCAAGATAATTACGAAACAATAAAAGAAGCATTAATTCCAAAAGAATATAATTTGATAGTTACACCAAAAGAAATAGATGATTTGATTGAAAATATGAGTGAAGTTGTAGCTAAAGGAATAAATATGGCAATGTAATTAAAAGTTGTTGATGCAAAGATTGATTACAAAGCTCGAAATTTGTCGAACGATTTATGTTGAAATCAAGTAAAAAACATGTTAATATATAGTTATGCAATTTTTTTGACATTGCATGGCTATATTTTTTTTAATAATTTTTTTAAAATCAAACAACTTAGGAAAGACAAAAAGAAAATGGAAAATCAAGAAATTTTAATTCTAAAAAAGATTAAAAATCGAAAAGAAAATCCAACACAAAAAATGATAAAACAAAAAATGAAGGGAGGCAAGCAAAAGTCGCATTGTCAAAATAAATAGCACAATAAAATAAAAATTTACTAAATGGTATTGCAAAAAGCAAAACAATTTGGTAAAATAAGGGAGGAAAAGATTTGACAGAAAATCAACAAAAAGAACGATTAAAACGAACAAAAGAAAAAACATATAACTTGAAGAATGATGTAATCTTCCAAACATTTTTTGCAAGAAAAGGAAATGAAGAATTCTTGATAGATTTCTTAAATGGATTACTCAAAAAAGATATAAAATCAATAGAAATAAGAGAAGAAGTAAATTTAGAAAAACATAGAGAATACGAAGTATTAACAGGAATCAAATGGTATTTTATAGAGCTACCGAAATTTAGAAAACAAAATCCAGATATGAATGAAAAAATAAATCAATGGTTAGCATTCATAGATGATTATGATAGGGAGATGGTTAAAGTGGCAGAAGAAAAGAATGATAAATTAAAGAAAGCAAGAATAGAGATGAATTATTTAACAGGAGAAGCAGAAACAAGAAGACTTGCAGAATTAAGAGAAAAATGGGAAATGGACAGAGTAAGTGCTATTAATCATGCCACAAGAAAAGGAATAGAAGAAGGAGAAAAGAAAAATTCTATAGTAATAGCTAAGAAGTTATTAAAATTAAATATGCCACTAGAACAAATTATAGAAATAACAGAATTAACTAAAGAAGAAATAGAAAATATAAAAAATAAATAAAATAACAAAAACAGAGATATAATAAACTATATAAAGAAATATAGTTTACAATTTCTCTGTTTTTGCTATTTTTTAATAATAGTATGACTTAATTTTAAATCCTTACTTTTATATAATTTGCAAATATCGCAATCAGTACAAATCTCAACTCTACCATCAAAAATCAACCCTAATGTATGCACAAATTCATCAACATAATTATCAAGCAAATGAATATATATTTTTTTAGGAAGCAAAGTAAGTAAAGTATTCAAAGCATAATCATTAGAAGAAAAAGTTATATCAGATAAATACTTTGCTTTAAAAAAATCATTATCTGTATTAATTATATTTTTATCTTCATCTAATAAAACTGAAGTTTCGTTAGAATAAATTAGATGAACTATTTTACAATTAGAAGTTTGAGAGTTAATATAAAGCCTTAAAAGAGAAACAAATTCCATATATTCTTTTTCAATAACATAAGAATTAACAGCCTCATCAACAACATCTTCTAAAATTTTAACATAATCTTTAATTCTAAAATTAATAAAACCAGAAAGAATAATAGATTTATTTTCAGTTAAATAAGAAGAAAAGTCATTAATCAAGCAATTATATTTTTTATCAAAATATTCATTAAATTCATCAGCAAAGATATCGTAGCAAACATCTAAAATTTCTTTTCGTTCTAAAGGTTCAAAATAAAAATAATTTTTTAAAATTAGTCTTTTTAATATACTTTCTTCAATTTCATCAATTACAAAACAAGAAAGTATGCAGGAAACCTCATGAATAAAGGCAGAAATTTCATTACCAGTATAGTGAATAATTATATTTTTATAATTCTTGAATTGGTTAGTAGAAATACAAACCTTATCAATTTCTATATAATCAAATTCATTTAGTAGGTAATTTAGTAAGTGAGTATCATTTGTTTTAATACATATTGACTTCATGAAAATCTCCTTTCTAAATTAGTATCTACTAAAATTTTAAAAGTTATACCATATTATATGAGATTTTTTTTAAGACGAAATATGTCCTAAACAATTTGCTTAGGACATAAAAATTATTTATAAATTTGATAATCAATATCAGGAAATACACAATCTTTTTTAGAAATATCTTTCAAAAATTCTTCATCAATTGTATCTGATTTTATTTGATTATATAATTTTGTAAATCTACCAATATGGTCTTTTATACGTTTTTTAGCATAATCAACCATAGTTCCATTTGTTATTATAAATAGCCAATCACTACTTTGAGCTAGTAGCAATTCTCTTGCACATTGATTTAAAGCTTTTTTCTTTAAACCTTTTGCATTTGGGTATAGATTAGCAAGTTCACACATTCTATCACCAGCAACATGAAGATGTTTATGTGCATAATCATTTGATGGATTAAGCCATACTTCACTATAACCATTTGCACCCCAACTAGAACGGCATGGGGAAGCTACTTGGATTTCTGGATATTTATCAATATATTCTGATGGTGTTATTAATTTGAAATTACAATCATCATAATAAATTTTTTTAAATAAGATGTATAACCAATATGGACCTTCATACCACCAATGACCATAAAGTTCAGCATCATATGGACATAAAATAATTGGAGGTTTGTCCATGCATGGAGCTAAATTATTTATTTGTTGTGTTCTACAATCTAAGAAATGCCCAGCTTGTTTTTCAGCAGAATCTTTAGCCCATTGAATATCATAATAATCTTTTTGCTCGGTTTTTCCTGTAATTCTATAATATTTTATACCAGTATGAACTCTAACACCATTATGTGCGATATATGGTTTGATATAATCATAATCAGCTTCATAACCAATATCACGATAAAATTCTCTATAGTTAAAATCTCCAGGGTAACCGTTTATAGAACTCCAAACTTGTCTAGAAGATTCAATATCACGTCCAAAAGCTACAACACCTTCTGGAGAGACAATTGGAGCAAATGTACCATAAACGGGAGTAGGGTCAGCATATAAAATACCATGAGACTCTGTTATAACATATTCAATACCAAATTCTTTTAAATATTTATCAGCTTCAGGAACATAACCACATTCAGGAAGCCAAATGCCACGAGGTTGTCTTCCAAAATATTTTTTATAAGTTTGAACACCAACAGCAATTTGAGCTTTTACAGTTTTTTCATTAACATATAAAATTGGGAAATAACCATGAGTTGCACCACAAGTAATAATTTCCAAAACACCAATATCTTGAAAGTGTTTAAACTGACTAATTAAATCACATTTATAAACATCTCTAAATAAATGTAAATCATTTGAATATCTATCAAAATAATAATGAGAAAGTTTATTTAATCTTTCATCATATTTAGTTCTTTCAATTTCTTTTTTAGAAAGTTCAATTAGCTTTTTCAAATATTTAATATATTTTCTTTGTAATAATTTATTATCTAACATAGAAAGAAGAGGAGGAGTCATAGACATTGTAATTCTAAAATCCACCCCTTCATCAACTAGTTTTTGAAAATTTGTAAGTAATGGAATATATGTTTCTGATATAGCTTCGTATAACCAAGATTCTTCTAAATAATCATCACTTTCTGGATGATGAATAAATGGAAGGTGGGCATGTAATACAAAACTTACATAACCTTTTTTTTGTTGCATTATAATTCTCCTTTGTAATAGTATTTATATTATTTAAATTGAGAAGATGAACTAGAAAATGGATTTTCTTCTTTATAAATCTTTTTATATAAGTCATAAATATTATATATTTTACCCATATTTTTGATAAAAGATAAACTAGATACATCTTTTTTTGTTTCTACATTTGTTTTTACATTTCTAAAATAAACCATATTTTGTGATTTATCAAATAAAATATGATCATTTGGTGATTCTATTTCGTTTGAAGAAGTAACATACACATAATTATTTGAAATATTATTGTTAAAATTATCAAAGTAACGTCTACCAAGTTCTATTTTATAATCAGCTTTACTATCGTTTACGTGTAAATACCAACTATTTGCAAAATCGTTTATTTCAACTTCAAAACTATAGTTTAAAGTTTCGTTATGAATGATTAGGACAGGTTTTGTTGTTTCAAAGAAGTTTTCTCCATATTGTTCTTTGAATTTTTCTTTGTCGTCTTCTGAAATTTCCCAATAAACAAATAATGTTTTTGGAGTTTGAGCTAATACTTTTACTACAGTTTGATTATATGAATATGGTAAATCGTAATATTCAACTGGAGTAGGTTTTATAATCTTTTTTGTTACAGATTTTTTAGTAGTAGTTGAATTCTTTGAAGCTTTTTTAGTTGTTGATTTTGTTTCTTTTTTTGTAGAGTGCTTAATTGAAGCTTTTGAAGTCTTTTTTTTATTTGTAGTTTTTTTTGTTGTTGAAGTTTTTGCACTTTTAGTTTTAGTTGTATTTTTTTTGTCTTTTATTTCTTTAGTTTCTTCTAATTTTTTTGGCATTTTTTCCTCCTATGTAATCTCTCTTTTATTTCTATATATAGTATAATAAATTAGAAAAAAATTCAAGGGAAATAATAAATATTTTTTAAAATTATTAGTTCATAAAGATTGACTGTAAAAAGACAAAAGATTATAATTAACAAAAAATAAAAAGGAGAGATGAACATGCAAAGAATAAGATTAGCAGGAATAATTCCAATGGAAAATGGTTTTGCATTAATGCACAGAAAAGATGTAATAAAAAATCCAGATAGACAAGAATATTATGTTTTTCCTGGTGGAGGAAGAGAAGGGAATGAAACTTACGAAGAGGGAACATTAAGAGAGATAAAAGAAGAATTTGGAATTGATGTAAAAATAGTCAAAAAATTATATGAAGAATATTCAGAAAAATTTAATCAAACAACAATCTATTATTTATGTGAATATGTGAGTGGAGAATTTGGAACTGGTACAGGACCTGAGTTTTCAAATGACCCTAAGTACATAGATAGTGGAAAATATATACCAGAAATTGTTAAAAGAGAAGATATAGAAAGAATTCCATTAATGCCACCAGAGATAAAAGAAAAATTTTTGGAAGATATTAGAAATAAAAAAATTTAATTTACATAAAAAGCGAAGAAAATATTGAAAAATATGCAAAAATATGATAAAATCTTAAAAAAAGTATAAGGAGAAGGCGTATGGAAGAAGTAAATGAGGCATTAGACAAAATAATATCAATAAACCATAAAATAGTATCTTTTTTAATAGAAATTGCAAAAATGGAAAATGAAGGAAAAGCAATTGATGAGAAATTTATATTAGAAAACAATATTTTAAGAACATTATTTGAACAAGAACAAGAGCAATATAGAAAAATATATTCAGAAATAAATAAATATAAACAAAGCTATGAGGAAAATTCGGATTTTGGTGATATTCAAACAGTTATAGGATCATTAAAAGAATATGTAATATTATCATTTCAAGCATTGAGATATGCATCAAGAAATATGAGTGTATTTAATGAAGAATATGGAGAAAATGAACAAGTATTAGAGCCAAGTATTTTTAAAGGTGATAATTATGAGAAGTTTAGAGAAACAGAACTTGAAATAATAGTATCAAATATAGGAAAAATACAAGAGAGGCTATTTTTTACAAATAATTTAGAATGTTTATCTGCTTTTGAAAAAGAAAATGTAATAGTAGATATTTCAGAAAAGAGATTTTATGGAGATTATGCTGTAAAACAAACTAATAAATATATGAATGATTTAAAAGAAAGAAAAAAAGCAATATCTGAAGAAGAATATCAAAAAGAAAAACAACAATTAATTGAAAAGAAGTATATGTATTATTATAATTACTTAAATAGTAAATATAATGGAATTTTACAAGAAAATGATATAGAATTTTTTAGATCTATAAAATCTTTTATTGATTATGGCTCTGAGACATTAATTTTAGATATGAGTAGTGATGAAATAGAAGCTAATATAAAGATGAATTTTGAAAGACCAGTAGAAATATTGAAAAATGATATGAAGATTATATTAGGTCCTTCAAATAAAGAAAAAACAGAGAAGGATACACAAAAATTAGAACAAAATGAAGAAAAAATTGACGAAGGTGTAGAAAAATAAAAAAAACACTTGCATTTATTGGAAAATGCTGGTATAATAAAGAACGTATTAATCACATAAAGCAAGTTTGAAAGGGTGTGCCAAGTAATTGGTCCGGTTTAAACGTAGAACTTTATGGAAGTAAAAACAAAAAGGGAGGAATTTAAAATGGCAGTAGTTGCAATGAAACAATTACTTGAAGCAGGTGTTCACTTTGGACATCAAACAAGAAGATGGGATCCTAAAATGGCTGAATATATATTCCAAGCTAGAAACGGAATCCATATAATCGATTTACAAAAAACATCTAAAAAATTAGATGAAGCTTATGCTTTCTTAAAAGAACAAGCAGAAGAAGGAAAAACAGTTTTATTTGTAGGAACTAAAAAACAAGCACAAGAGTGCATGAAAGAAGCAGCAATCAAATCAGGAATGTACTATGTTGATCAAAGATGGTTAGGAGGAATGTTAACAAACTTCGATACTATCAGAGCAAGAGTACAAAGATTAAAAGATTTAGAAACAATGCAAGAAGATGGAACTTTTGAAGTATTACCTAAAAAAGAAGTAATCTTACTTAAAAAAGAAATGGAAAAACTAGAAAGAAACTTAGGTGGAATCAAAGAAATGGACAAATTACCAGGAGTTATATTCTTAGTAGATCCTAAAAAAGAAAGAATAGCAATATTAGAAGCTAGAAAATTAAATATACCAGTAATCGGATTAGTTGATACAAACTGTAATCCAGAAGATGTTGATTATGCTATACCAGGAAACGATGATGCTATAAGAGCAGTTAAATTAATAGCAGACGTTATGGCAAATGCAATAATCGAAGGAAGACAAGGAGAAAGCTTCGAAGCTGAAGAAGTAGCAGAAGAAGTTTCAGAAGAACCAGCATCAATGGAAGAAGTTGTAGCAGGTAGCGAAGAAGAATAATTATAAATTATAAAAGGGCGAGCAACGCTCGTACGATAATATTTCGGACGTAGCGAGCTAGCCCTTTAAAATTAGATATTTTTTATAAAAATAATAAGGAGGAATTAAAAAATGGTTACAGCAAGTTTAGTAAAAGAATTAAGAGAAAAAACAGGTGCAGGAATGATGGACTGCAAAAAAGTTTTAACAGAAACAGATGGCGATATGGAAAAAGCAATGGAATTATTAAGAGAAAGAGGAATTGCAAAAGCAGCTAAAAAATCTGGAAGAGTTGCAGCAGAAGGATTAGTTGAAGCTTCTATATCAGAAGATGGAAAAGTTGGAGCAATAGTAGAAGTTAACTCAGAAACAGACTTCGTTGCACAAAATGCAGAATTCAAAGCATTTGTTCAAAACGTTGCAAAACAAGTAGTAGATAAAAATCCAAAAGATGTTGAAGAATTATTAGCACAACCAGCAGAATTCGAAGAAGGAAAAACAGTTCAAGAAGCATTAGTTGGAAAAATAGCTACAATAGGAGAAAACTTATCAATAAGAAGATTTGCAAGATTCGAATCAGAAGGATTAGTTGCAAAATACATTCATGGTGATGGAAAAATAGCTGTTTTAGTTAATATGGCAAAAGGAACAGAAGAAGTTGCAAAAGATATTTGTATGCAAATAGCAGCAGCTAGACCAGAATATGTAAAACAAGATGAAGTACCAGCAGAAAGAGTTGCAAAAGAAATGGAAATCTTAAAAATTCAAACAATGAATGAAGGAAAACCAGAAGCAATAGCTGAAAAAATCGTTCAAGGAAGAATTGGAAAATTCTATGAAGAAATCTGTTTAGTAGACCAACCATTTGTTAAAGATCCAAATAAAAAAGTTTCTCAATTATTAGCAGAAAAAGATGCAGAAGTTATAGCATTTGCTAGATTTGAAAAAGGTGAAGGAATCGAGAAAAAAGAAGAAAACTTCGCAGAAGAAGTTATGAACCAATTAAAATAATTGAAGAGATAATAATAAAAAGAAACACTAAAAAAATAAAAGTGTTTCTTTTTTGTTTCGAAATATTATTTATAACTAAAAAAGTAATTTCCAAAATTAAATTCCAAAAATTTCCTCAAAAGGGTATATTTTTAAAAAAATATATGATAGAATACGAAAGAAAAACAAAATAAATTTAGAGGAGAGTGTAAAAATGTCAGAAGCAAAATACAAAAGAGTGCTTTTAAAATTAAGTGGAGAAGCACTAGCAGGAGAAAACAAGACAGGAGTAAATGCTGAAACAATAGGAAAAATATGTGATAAAATAAAAGAAGTAACAGAAATGGGAGTTGAAGTAGGAATAGTAGTAGGAGGAGGAAACTTCTGGAGAGGAAGAAACGGACACCAAATGGAAAGAGCAACAGCAGACTATATGGGAATGCTTGCAACAGCAATGAACGGATTAGCACTTCAAGATGCTTTAGAAGCAAGAGGAGTAAATTCAAGAGTTCAAACAGCAATTGAAATGAGAGAAATTGCAGAACCATTCATAATAAGAAAAGCAGAAAAACATTTAGGAAGAGGAAGAGTTGTAATATTTGCTTGCGGAACAGGGCATCCATATTTTACAACAGATACAGCAGCAGTATTAAGAGCAACAGAAATTAATGCAGATATAATCTTATTAGGAAAAGCAATTGATGCAGTATATTCAGCTGATCCAAAACTTGATGCAAATGCAGAAAGATATGATAAAATTTCATATTTAGAAGTTTTAGAAAAAGACTTAAAAGTTATGGATTCAACAGCAACAGCACTATGTAGAGATAACAATATTCCATTATTAGTTTTTGGAATAGCTGACCCAGAAAATATAGTAAGAGCAGTTAAAGGTGAACATATAGGAACTTTAGTAAAATAAAAAATTAAAAGGAGAGAATGATTATGGATTACACAAATATAAAAGAAAAAATGGAAAAAACAATAAGCGTATATAGCGAGAAATTAGCAGAAGTAAGAGCAGGAAGAGCAAATCCTGCAATATTAAATAAAATAAGAATAGACTACTATGGAACACCAACACCAATTAATCAAGTAGCAGGAGTTTCAGTACCAGAAGCTAGATTAATAGTTATTCAACCATGGGATGTTAGTGTTTTAAAAGACATAGAAAAAGCAATTTTAGCATCTGATATTGGAATTAACCCAAATAATGATGGAAAAGTAATAAGACTAGCTTTCCCTGAATTAACTGAAGAGAGAAGAAAAGATTTAGTAAAAGATATCAAAAAAATGGCAGAAGAAGCAAAAGTAGCAGTAAGAGCAGTTAGAAGAGATGGAATAGAAACAGCAAAAGCTGACCAAAAAGAAGGAAATATGACAGAGGATGAATTAAAACAAGCAGAAAATGATATTCAAAAACTAACAGATACAAGTGTAGAGGAAATAGATAAAATATTAGCAAACAAAGAAAAAGAAGTAATGTCAGTATAATAAAATATCAAATGTGGAAAGGGGAATGCTAACTATAAAGCTAGCAGACTATCAAAAATGGAATTCAAAGAAAATTTAAAAAAGTATCAAGATATTGTAAATAGTGAACTAGAAAAATATATAAGAAAACAAGAATGTCCAGAACAAGTTTTAAATCAATCAATGGAATATAGCTTAATGGCAGGTGGAAAAAGATTAAGACCAATATTAGTAATAGCAACATATGAATTATTTAAACAAGATTATGAAAAATGTATGGCATATGCAATGGCAATAGAAATGGTACATAATTTTTCACTTATTCATGATGATTTACCAGGAATAGACAATGATGATTTTAGACATGGAAAATTAACAAATCATAAAAAATTTAATGAAGCAACAGCAATACTTGCTGGTGATGGATTATTAAATCAAGCATATATTGTAATAAGTGATGAAATCTCAAAAACAGTAAATGATAAAAATAGAAATTGTACAGTATTACAAAACAAAGTAAGAGCTTTTAATGAATTTTCCAAAGCAGTTGATAGAATGATTGCAGGAGAGTATATTGACACAGAATTAGAAGGAAAAGAAATATCACCAGAATTATTAGAATATATACATGTTAATAAAACAGGTGCATTATTAAAACTATGTGTAAGAATGGGAGCAGTTCTTGCAGATGCAAGTGAAGAAGATATAGAAAAACTTTCTAGATATGCTGATAGAATAGGATTAGCTTTCCAAATAAAAGATGATATTTTATCAGAAGAAGGAGATGCTAAAATAACAGGTAAACCAGTTGGTAATGACAAAGAATTAGGAAAATGTACATATGTATCTCAATATGGATTAGATGGAGCAAAAAACAAACTAGAAAAAATAACACAAGAAGCAATAGATGATTTAGAACAATATGGAGAAAAAGCAGAATTTTTAAAACAACTTGCAATATATATTAAAGAAAGAAACAAATAAGACAGTTAAATAGGAGGAAATATGGAACAAGAAAATTTGCCACAACATATAGCTATTATTATGGATGGTAATAGAAGATGGGCCAAAGAAAGAGGATTGCCAGTAGGGCTAGGACATAAAGAAGGTGCAAAAACACTAGAAAAAATAGTAAGATATGCAAATAAAAGAGGAATAAAATATATAACAGTATATGCTTTTTCAACAGAAAACTGGAAAAGAGCTGAAGAAGAAGTAAAAACTTTAATGACATTATTCCAAAGCTATTTAGATGATTATAGTAAAAGAGCAGATTCAGAAAATATAAAAGTAAAAATAATTGGAAGTAGAGATGGACTATCAGAAAAAATGAAAGATAGTATATCAAAATGTATGGAAAGAACAAAAGACAATACAGGAATTACTTTTAATATAGCCTTAAATTATGGTGGAAGAGATGAACTATTAAAAGCTGTAAAAAATATATCTGAACAAGTTAAAGAAAATAAATTAAATATTGAAGATATAACAGAAGAAACAATATCAAACAATTTATATACACAAGGTCAACCAGACCCAGACTTATTAATAAGAACAAGTGGAGAAATAAGATTAAGTAATTTCTTACCTTGGCAATTAGTATATTCAGAATTTTTATTTATAGAAAAATATTGGCCAGATTTTTCAGAAGAAGATTTAGAAAATGCTATAAAAATATATCAACAAAGAAATAGAAAATTTGGAGCAAAATAATAAAATAAAAGACAAAGGAATGAATAATATGGATTTAAAAAGAATTACATCAGGTTTTATTGTTGCTATATCAGTAGCAATTATGTTATTAATACCAAACAAATATGTAATTGGACTATTACTTGCAATTATAGCTTTAGTAGCAATGCATGAATACTTAAAAGCAATATCAAAAGTATGTACACCAATAAAATGGGTAGCATATCTTAGTTGCTTAAGTGTTGTAGCCGTAAACTTTATACCAGAACAAAATATGCTAAAAGCAATAATGATGTTTTTACCATCAATAATGTTAATCTTATTTGCAAATGTAATTGCAACAGATATGAAAATCTCATTTAAAGATATGAGTTACACACTTTTAGGAATATGTTATATTCCAGTATTTATATCATTTTTAACATTAATAGATGCAATGCAAAATGGAAAAATTTTAATTGGCTATATATTAATATCAGCATGGGGTACAGACGTATTTGCATATTTAATAGGTAAAAAATTTGGAAAACACAAATTTAGCAAAGTAAGTCCTAAAAAATCAATTGAAGGATGTATAGCTGGTACAATAGGTGCAGTATTAATAATGGTTTTATATGCAGTTATACTAAATAGATATTTCCAATTTAATTATTCATATATGTATGTAATAATAGTTGGAATAGTGTTAAGTTTAATAGGACAAATCGGAGATTTCTCAGCATCTTGTATAAAAAGATATGTAGATATTAAAGATTATAGTAACTTATTACCAGGACATGGTGGAATGTTAGATAGAATAGATAGTGTTCTATTTTTAGCACCATTTGCTTATTTATTATTTACAATACTTTAAAAGAAGGATTATATAGAGAAGGACTAACAATCCTTCTTTTGTTCAAATTGTTAAAGGAGGAAGTTAATTTGACAATTATAATATCAGCCTTAAAAATAATATTTTTATTAGGATTTTTAATACTAATCCATGAAGCAGGACATTTAATAGTTGCAAAACTTTGCAAAGTAAAAGTAAATGAATTTGCTATTGGTTTTGGACCAACAATATGGAAAAAACAAGGAAAAGAAACAAAATATGCTTTAAGATTAATACCATTAGGTGGATTTTGCAGTATGGAAGGAGAAGAAGAAAGATCTGAAAATGAAGGTTCTTTTTCAAAAGCAAGTATTCCAAAAAGAATAGCAATAGTAATAGCAGGAGCAACAGTAAATATAATCTTTGGGTTATTAGTTTACTTTATTTTAATGTCAACATCAAGTACTTATATAACAAATGAAATTGATGGAACAATAAATAATTATGTAGCAGAAGAAATCGGATTACAAAAAGGAGATAAAATAGTTGAATTAGCTGGTAAAAAAATAAAAAACAAAGAAGATTTAAATTCAATTATGGAAAAATCTAATGGAGAAATAATAAATCTAAAAATAAAAAGAAATGATGAAATTTTAGAATTTAATATAAAACCAACAGAAGTAACAAATAAAAATACAGGAATGTATTTAGACAATAATTGCAAAATATTATCAGTAGAAAAAGGAAGCTCAGCAGAAAAGCAAGGATTACAAGCAAATGATAAAATAATTAAAATTAATGGAGAAAACATAAATGAAGATGTTTCAAAATTAGTACAAATTATACAAGAAAAAGGTCTAAACACAATGACATTAATAATTCAAAGAAACAAACAGGAAATTACAGTAGAACTAACACCAGATTACGTATCTTCATATTATTTAGGAGTAACTTTAAAACAATCAGACAAAAATTTAATAAATCACTTAATATATGGAAGAATGGAAACAAAAAAATTTGCATTTTCAATTTTAGATAATATAAAAATGCTATTTACAGGAGGAGTTAGTGTAGACCAAATGATGGGACCAGTTGGAATTTCTGAAGTTGTAGCAAAAACAAATGGATTTAAAGAATTTGTATATATGTTAGCATTAATATCTTTATCATTAGGTGTAACAAACTTATTACCAATACCAGCATTAGATGGAGGAAAAATATTATTACTTATAATAGAAGCAATTCGTAGAAAACCATTAAACGAAAAAACAGAAATAAATATACAATTAATAGGATTTTCATTATTAATTGCATTGTCATTATATGTCACATACAATGATATTTTAAGAATATTCTAAGAACAAGGAGAAAAAATTGGAAATCAAAGGAGAAGTAGCAGACATAATTTATCAAAATGAAATAAATAGCTATACTATATCAACTTTTGAAACAGAAGATGAATTAGTAACAATAGTAGGGTATCTACCATTTATAACAAGTGGAGATACTCTAAAATTATTTGGAAAATTTGTGGAACATAAAGATTATGGAAGACAATTCAAAGTAGATACATTTGAAAAAATAATGCCAGAAACCTTATCAGCACTAGAAAAATATTTAGGAAATGGTAATGTAAAAGGAATTGGGGAAGTAACTGCAAGAAAAATAATAAGAAAATTTGGAGATGACACTATAAATATCTTTAAATTTGAACCAGAAAGGCTAGCTGAAATAAAAGGCATAACCAAAGCTAAAGCCTTAGAAATGTCACAAAGTTTTTTAGAAAATTGGGAAGTATGGCAAATAGTTGGATTTTTGGAAAGATTTAAAATTGGGGCAGAACATGCAAAAAAAGTTTATAATCTATTAGGAGTTAATGCAATAGAACAAATTGAAGGAAATCCATATATATTAATAGATATAGCTAGAGGTGTTGATTTTAAACAAATTGATGCAATGGCATTAGACTTAGGAATAAGTTATAATAATCAAAAAAGAGTTGAAAGTGGAATTAAATATGCATTAATAAAAGCAACTTATAATGGACATTCATGTGTTGTAAAAGAAAACTTAATAGAATTTGTAATAACCTTATTAGATGTAACAACTGAATGTATAGAAGACAATCTAATTGGACTAAAAGCAAAAGATGAAATTGTTATAGAAAAAAGAGATGGAGTAGAATGGATTTATTTATACAATTTTTATAAAGTGGAAGAAGAAATTGCAACAAGAATAATTAGATTAGACAATAGCAAAAACATGAAAAAAATAGAACATATAGACAAAGCATTAAAAAAAGTAGAAGAAAAATCCAAAATGGAATTATCAGAAAAACAAAAAGAAGCCATAAAAGCAATAAATGAAAAAAATGTTACAATAATAACAGGTGGACCTGGAACAGGAAAAACCACAATAATAAAAACAATAATAGACCTATATGAAGAAAAAAATAAAAAAGTAGTACTTGCAGCACCAACAGGAAGAGCAGCCAAAAAGATGACTGAAGCAACAGACAAGGAAGCATCAACTTTGCACAGATTATTAGGACTTGGAAAATTAGATGATGAGGGAATATATACCAGACATAGTGATTACGAAGGTGCACCAATAGATGCAGATGTAATAGTAGTAGATGAGCTTTCAATGGTAGATATGTTTGTAATGAACTATTTATTAAAATGTATATATCAAGGAACAAAACTAATACTAGTAGGAGATGTAGACCAATTAGCTTCAGTCGGACCAGGAAGTGTATTAAAAGATTTAATAAATTCTGAAGTTATAAATACAGTAAAATTGGACAAAATTTTTAGACAAGCTGCAAAAAGTAAAATTATATTAAATGCACATAGAGTAAATAATGGTCAAAAATTTTTAAGTAAAGAAGATAAAGAAATAGAAGAAGATACAAAAGAGGACTTTTTCTTTATACAGCAAAATTCAACAGAAAAAATATTACAAGAAGTAATAAGCTTATCAACAGGAAGGTTAGAAAAATTTGGCAATTATGATTTCTTTAAAAACATACAAGTATTAACACCAACTAAAAAAGGACCATTAGGAACGCGAGAATTAAACAAAGCTTTGCAAAATGTATTAAATCCAAATATAGATGAATTACCAGAAAAAGCAAATGGTGGGGCTATCTTTAGAGTTGGAGATAGAATAATGCAAATAAAAAATAATTATGACATAACTTGGGAAAAAGAAAACAACCAAAAACAAGAATATAATATTGGAGGTTATAAAATTCCACAAAAACCAGAAATTGGAACAGGTGTATTCAATGGAGAGATGGGAACAATATTAGAAATAGATGAAAAAGAAAAGGTTATTAAAATCCAATTTGATGACGAAAAAATAGCTTGGTATGGTTTTACAGAATTGGAACAAATAGAACATAGTTATGCTATAACAATCCATAAAGCACAACGGAAGTGAGTTTGATGTTGTAATTATGCTAGCTCCTCAGTCAGCTCCTATGTTACTTACAAGGAATTTATTGTATACTGGAATTACGAGAGCAAAAAAATTACTTATAATTATTGGAAGTGGACGTGTTGTGGATTATATGGTTCAAAATGTAGATAGTAAGAAGAGAAATACGGGGTTGGAATTTAAGATGAGAATGCTTAATAGTTGATGTCATAATTTGTCGAAATGTTTTTGTTGACAATCTACATAAAATAGATTATAATGAGTATACTAATAATAACTAACTTATATAAGTTAGAAAAAGCGGTTTTAACTCCACCAAAAAAGAAACGGAGAATGAAAAAGTTAGGGGGATTAGTTTTAATATCTAATTCCCTATTTTTATTTTAAATCAAGAAAAGAGTGAATAAAATTTTAAAAATCCAAGAAAAAATTCTAAATCTAATATATTCCCAAACGTGCGGAATATGTGGAAAAATAACCCCAAATGCATTATGCAAAAAATGTGAAATAAACTTAAACAAACAATCAGAAAATCAAATAATAAAGGAAGGAACAGAAATAGAAGACAAATATTTTAATGAATTAATGTACATATTTAGATATGAGGGGAAAATAAGAAAAATAATAATAGACTACAAATTTAATGAAAAATCATACATATATGTAACCTTTGTAAATTTTTTGTTAAAAAATAAAAAAATATTTGAAAATATAAAAAAATATGATACAATTGTACCAGTTCCAATTAGTCCCAAAAGGCAAAAAGAAAGAGGTTATAATCAAAGTTTACTTATAGCAAGAGAAATAGCCCACAAAACAAATTTGGAATTAATGAATAATTGTTTAATAAAAACAAAAAATATAATAGAACAAAGTAAATTAAATAAAGAAGATAGAGCTCAAAATATATATGGAGTTTATGAATTAAAAAATAAGCAATTAGTAGAAAACAAAAAAATTTTATTAATTGATGATATATATACAACAGGAAGTACAGTAAATGAATGTAGTAGAATATTAAGGAAGGCAAATCCTGAGAAAATAGGTGTACTAGTATTAGCAAAAGATTAAAAGTCGTATATGGAGGGAAAAATGGAAGATTTAGTAGAAAGTATATTAGATTATGTAAGGTCAGATTATACAGACTATGCAATTATGATAAATGGAGAATGGGGAGTTGGTAAAACTCATTTCTGGAATAATAAAATAAGAAAAAAAATAGAATCAATGCAGTTAAATGGTAAGAGATATACAACAATATATATGTCATTATATGGTATTTCAAACTTAGAAGATATTAGTAAAAAAATATTTATTGAAACAACCCAATTAATGGACAAAAATTTAAGAAAATTTATGGAACAAACAGGTCAAACAACTATACCAGAATATGCAAAAACAGGATTAGATATGGCTAATTTCTTTGGAGTTACACAAAATGGAGATAAATTAGATTATGGAGAATTTTTCTCAACAGATGACAAGGTTCTATGTTTTGATGACTTGGAAAGAGCAAATGTGGATGTTATAGATATCTTAGGTTATATAAATAATTTTGTTGAACATGATCATATAAAAACAATAATAATATGTAATGAAAAAGAATTATCTACAAAATTAAAAAGTTCAAATCTAGAAATGAAAACATTTATAGCAACATATTTGTTAGATAAACAAGGGGAACTAAATACTACGGACAAGCCAATGGTAGAAAAAATTCAAAATAAAATAGAGCATGTATTTGATAAAGCAAATGATTATGAAAGAATAAAAGAAAAATTAATAGGAGAAACATTTGATTATGCTCCAAAATTTGATTATATAATAAATGGAATTTTGATGAGATATGAAAGTAATCCGGATTTAATAAGATTTTTAAGAGAAAATACAAGACTTATAATTTTAACATTTGAAAGAAGTGGAACAAGAAACTTAAGAATTTTAAAACACGCTTTAAATGACTTCCAAAAAATATATGAAATGGTAGAAAAAAATTACCCAAATACAAATAATAGAGTAATGCAAACAATGCTAATATTTACAATAGCTATATCATTTGAAATAAAAGCTGGAAAAATAACAAAGGACAAATTTATAAATGTAAAAGACAATGAAGAATACAAATCATTATTAGTATCATCAAGAATATTAATGGACAATAGACAATTCTATATAAAAGAATTTGATAATAACTATTATTACAATTTCAAAGCAGAATACAGATTCTTTAAATTTATTGAATATTATGTAAGAACAAGAATATTTGATATGAAATTATTCAAAGAAAATATGGAAACAATAAGAAATACAGTAGATACAGAAAACTTGCCTGGTTATAAAAGATTACTTACAGAAGAATATTGGAAAATTTCTGATGATGAATTTGATAGAGTAATAAAAGAAGTTTTAGAAGAAGTAAAACAAGGAAATATAGAATTAATAGATACAGTAAAAATATATGCATATTTTAGCTATTTTTCAAGAAAAGGATTAATAGATTATGACATAAAAACATTAAAAAATGTATTTTTCAATGGAATGAATTTATCTTCTTTAAAATCACAATATTGTAAAAACGTTGAAGAGGAACTTTCAAAAATAGCAATAGAACAATTTGAAGAAGATATGGAAGAAATAATCAAACATTTCCATATGTTGAATAATCAATTATTAGATAAAATGTATAAAGAAAAAGCAGAAGTAGTATTCAAGTGTATCCCAATGAAAATGGAAGAATTCTATGAAAAATTTGATAGAGAATGTATGGACATACCAATATTTAAATATTATGATGTATATCAAATGTTCCAAAGAATATCTTGTGCAAGTAATGAAGATATAGTTCTAATAAAAGAAAAATTATTAAATAGGTCAGAAAAATATACAAAACAAATAGAACCAGAAATGAAAAACATTAAGCAATTAAAACAAGTTATAGATGATTATTTAAAAGGAAAAGGACAAAGCATAAAAATTGTTATGCTTAAAGAATTTTCAAAGAGTTTAGGAGTAATATTAGATAAATATAAGACAAGTTTCTTGCCAAAAAAAGAAGAAAAAGAAGAAGAAAACAAATTGGGTTAGTCCTAGTTTGTTTCCTTTTTTGAAAAAATAAATAAAAATGTATAAAAATTTCCTCTTTTGAGATAATAAGAGTAGACTTGAAATTAAAGGAGGAAAATTATGAAAGCAACAGGTGTTGTAAGAAGAATAGACGATTTAGGTAGAGTAGTAATACCAAAAGAAATAAGAAAAACTTTAAGAATAAAAGAGCGGAGACCCACTTGAAGTATTTACAGATAGAGAAGGACAAGTAATATTAAAAAAATATTCTCCTATTGGTGAGTTATCAGAATTTGCAACAGGTTATGCTGAGACATTAGCAAAAACAACAGGACATATTGCATGTATTACAGATAAAGATTCAATAATAGCAGTAGCTGGAGGTTCTAAAAAAGAATATTTAGAACAAGATGTAAGTCAAGAGTTAGAAAAACTAATGGATGACAAAGAAGTATATACAAGCAAAGAAAATAGTGATATGGCAATGCCAATTACTAAAAATGATAATAATCAAAGAAAATATAATGCGCAAATTGTATATCCTATAATTTCAAATGGAGATACAATAGGAACAGTAATATTAATGTCAAAAGACTCAAATGCAAAGATGAATGAAGTAGAAAAGAAAGTAGCACAATCAGCAGCAACATTTTTAGCAAGTCAAATGGAAATATAAAACAAAAAACAAGTTATTGTAATTAATGCTTTAAAATTAATTATAATTAACTTGTTTTTTTCTTCTTTTTTATTATAATTTTTTCATCACTTAAACCAACAATGTAATCGATAGAAGTACCGTAATATTTGGCTAAAGTGATTAAATGAATTATTGGAATAGTTCTATTACCACATTCATATTCTGAATAATATTGTTGAGATATTCCTAGCAATTGAGCTATATCTTTTTGGTGTTTATCATTATCTTCTCTTAAATCTTTTATTCTCTTGAATTTCACTAGAACCTCCTAATTAATATACAATAATATTAGAAATATCAACAAATAAACTAACTTGCAATTAGAGAGAATTTATTTATTGGTAAACTCTTATGATAAATTTTAACAAAAAAATTATTAAGTGTTTGTATATACATTAAAAATTATGTAAAAATATTGTTTTTTATTGATTAAAAAATCTCTTTTTGATATAATTTTAATACATAATAAATTGTGTAATATGCAAAAGAAAAATAGGAGGAAAAGTATGAAGGAAAATGATATAACATTAGTAAAATTAGCAAGTGTAATTTGTATTACATTAATTTTATTAGTAGTAATAATCATGGCAATAATAAATACAGGAGTATTTACAAATATTAAAAATATATCAAAACAAGACAAAAATATTAGTGAAACAGAAGAAATATCAAAAGTAGCAACAGTATATCCTGTATCAGTAGGAGATGGAGAAACAGTACCAGTGCCAAAAGGATTTTATTATGTTGGTGGAAGTATAAATACAGGAGTAATAATATCAGACAACGAAACAGACCAATATGATGGAAAAATAGATAAAACAACACACGAATATGCAACCAAATTAAAAGGAAATCAATTCGTATGGATTCCATGTACAATAGACGAATATACAAAAATAGATTTTGGAATGTCTAATGCTTCGTCATGGGACAGAGAGACAAATTCAGCTGAAAAAGAACAAATAGAAAAATATGGCGGATTTTACGTAGGAAGATATGAAGCTGGAGTATCAACACTAGATGAAGAGACAGATACATTTAAAGATAGTGTAACTTTTAGTAATAATGCATCATTATTTAATTCAGTAACGGCAGGAACAGGAATAAATAATTGGGGATGGCAAAATTATGATTTTATAGCAAGAGGAAAAGTAATAACAGACTCAAATTACTCAAATAAAGCGACAGGAAACATAGTAGAAAAAGCAAATAGCATACCATATTACCATGCAGATTATTATACAGCAGTAGAAATGAGCAAAAGATTATATAGTAATAGTTCATATGTACAAAGTGGCTTGATAACAGGAACACAATGGGACATGATGATGAAATTTTTAAGTGATACATCAGATTATTCTGATATGAAAAGTACAAACTGGGGAAATTATGATAACGTATCATTAACAAATTTAAGAGGATATTATACAAATGTATCATCAAATGGTTCGACAGATGGATTTAAAAATACAAGTGACGTAAAAACAAATGAGGGAACAAATTCATATGTACTATTAACAACAGGTTCAACAGAACAAGTATTAAGAAAAGGATTATATGATGTAGCCGGAAACTTATGGGAATGGACACAAGAGGCATCATATATAGCAAATTTAAGCTATAATACAACATTCAACACACAAATTCTTCGTGGTGGTTCTTTTCACTTTTTATATTCAAGTGAATCGGCTTGTTGTCGTTTTTATCATTATGTAGTTAGTACGTATACAAGTTGCGGATTTAGACCAGTGCTTTATATAAAATAATAAATGAAGAATACAATAATTAAAAGGGAGATTTAGCTATGAAAAATTCAAAGGCTATAACACTAGTAGCATTAGTAATAACAATTGTTATTCTATTAATTCTAGCAGGAATAAGTATTCAATCAATAACAAATACAGGGTTATTTGCTAATGCAAAAAAAGCAGTAGAAGAAACCAAATATGCTAATGCAGAAGAAAAAGTGAAAATGGCAGTAATGACATCATATGACGCAGGAGGAACATTAAATAAAGAATATTTAAAAGATAATTTAAACAAAACAGAAGGAATAAATGCAAAAGTAACAGAAGTAACATGGGATTTAAAAGTAAATGTGGATGGTTATGAGTTCACAATAACAGAATATGGAACAGTAACATGTGTAGGAAGAAATAATCAAAATAATTTACCAGAAAATAGTAAAGATAATCCACAAGATGCAGGAACAGAAGTGGCATTAAAAGATGGATGGGGAGAAGAAAAAGTAAGAATAATAAAAACATTAGATGGAACAGAGATAAAAGATACAAAGAAAGTATCAACAGTATATGCGGTATCAGTAGGAAATGGAGAAACAGTACCAGTACCAAAAGGATTTTTCTATGTGGGTGGAAGCATGAATTCCGGAGTAATAATATCAGATAACGAAGTAGATAAATATGATGGAAAAATAGATAAAACAACACATGAATATGCAACAAGATTAAAAGGAAACCAATTTGTATGGATTCCATGTACAATAGATGAATATACAAAAATAGATTTTGGAATGCAAAACATGGCATCATGGGATAGAGAAACAAATAATGCTGAAGAAACACAAATATCAAAATATGGCGGATTTTATGTAGGGAGATATGAAGCTGGAGTATCAACACTAGATGAAGAAACAGGAACATTCAAAGATAGTGTAACATTTAGTAATAATGCATCATTATTTAACTCAGTAGAAATTCAAACAGGGATAAATGGATGGGTATGGCAAAATTATAATTTCATAGCAAGAGGAAAAGTAGTAATAGACTCAAATTACCAAAACAAAGCAACAGGAAACATAGTAGAAAAAGCAAACAGTATACCATATTATCATGCAGATTATTATACAGCAGTAGAAATGAGTGAAAGATTATATAATAATAATTTGTATGTACAAAGTGGATTAATAACAGGAACACAATGGGATGTGATGATGAAATTTTTAAGTGATACATCAGATTATTCTGATATAAAAAGTACTCAATGGGGAAATTATGATGATGTAGCATTGTCAAATTTAAGAGGATATTATACTAATGTAAATTCATCAAATGGTTTAACTGATGGCTTCAAAGATGCAAATAGCTTAACAACAAATTTAGGAATAGGATCATATGTAATATTAACAACTGGCTCAACAGAAAAAGTATTAAGAAAAGGATTATATGATGTAGCAGGAAATTTATGGGAATGGACACAAGAAGCTTGTTATTATGCAAATTTAGGCTATAATACATCATACAACACATATAATCTTCGTGGGGGTTCTTTTAATGTTTCATATACAGATAGATCAGCTTGTTATCGTTGCTTTTCTTGTGCACCTCACGCAGGGACAAATGATGGATTTAGACCAGTAATTTATATAAAATAAAATATAATATAATAGAAGAATTATTTACGAAAAGTGCAAAAGCTATAATATTACTCTTGGGTTTAGTGATGATGGCTTTTGAGCTACTTTATTTTTAAATTAATATATATAATTGCAAATAAATATTAAATAAAAATTGTTAAAATAAAAAAGTAGTACCAATATTAAATGAAAAAATCTAATATTGAGTACTACTTTTTACATAAAATTAAAGAATAAAACCAAAAAATATTTACTTTAAAAATCAGATATGATACTATATTAATAGTAAAATAAAACACAGAGGAGAAAAAATGAAATCCAAAAAAGTTAATTTCAAAATATTATTTATAATAGTAATAGCTATAATTTTAACTTTAATTATATATATTTGTTTAGGTAAAGTAGGAATATTACAAAAGCTGAATGAAACAATAAAACCAGAAACACCAGAATTATTTTCATATATAATTTATGATAATCAAGATGAAAAAAATATAAAAATGTTAATAGAAGTAAATGATGAAAAAGGAATAGAATATATAAGAGAACCAGATGGAAAAACAATAAATTGTAATGGAAAAACACAAGTATCATTAGAATATGTTGCAGCTAAAAATAGTAATTTATCATTTACAGTAAAAACAAATGGAGAGCAAGAAATATCAAAAAATATAACTTTAAATGATGAGACTATAAGTAATAATTCTGTATCAATCAGCAAGATAAAAGATATTGAAGGCTATAAAATATTCGAAATAAAAAATAATCTTAGTTTAATTGCAGATAGATTTAAAACCTATTATAAAATAGGCGAAAATGGCGATTGGGTAGAAGGAAAAGGAAAAATATCAACATTAGATTATGATTTAACCCAAAATGGTAAGGTAAATGAAGAAGATAATACAGTAACGATTTATGCAAAGATAGTAAATAAAATAGACAAAGATAATAAATTAGAAGATGTAGTTACTATTAGTCAAAAGTATGAAGTTAATACAGATTCAACCCAATCTTCACTTGAGGCAGATAGTTTAATAGATGCTGTTGAAAAATATAATTTTGATGATGGAGAATATAGTGTAAAAGTAGCTGAAGAAACATATAATTTAAAAGTACAGACCTTTAATCAAAATTTAGAAATAGATGCTAACACAGAAATTGGTTCAGAAAATGATGTTGCAACAGAAAATGAAAATGCTAAAAGTATGGTAGTTTTAAAAGTAAATGGAGATTTAACGATAAATGAAGAGGCAAAATTAACAGCATATGCTAGTAAAAATGGTTATGGCGGACCAAAAGGAATGATGATTTATTGTACAGGAACATTAACAAATAATGGTACAATAAGTATGACCGCAAGAGGAGCTAAAGCAGAAGGACAAAATGTTTATTTATGGAAAAATAGTGATAATAGTTATGAATTTGTTCCGGCAGTTGGTGCAGAAGGAGGAGTAAAATCACAAGTTGTAGGAAATAGTATCTTTGGTGGAAGATATAGTAAAATAGGAAATTCTGGTAAAAATGCAACAAGTAGACAAACTGCAGGAGGAGGTTCTGGAACAGCTTTATGTACAGATACATCAGATAGATGTGCTGCAACTTCTGGTGCAGGGACAGCGGGTACATCATATTCTGGTGGAACAGGAGGTGGAGCTGCTGCAACTATGGTATATGGACAATATATAACAGCTAAAAACGGAAATATAAATGGTGGTGCTGGAGGAAATGGAGTTGGTAATTATAACGATGAAGCTGGAGGTGGAGCTGGAAATCCAGGAGGTACTGGAGGAGCAGATATAACTAAAGCAGAGAATGGAACAGGAGGATTACTTATAATATATGCTAATAATATAATAAATAATTCGATAATAGAAGCAAATGGAAGTAATGGAGGAACTAGTTCTAGAAATGCTGGAGGAGGAAGCTCAGGAGGCGGTTCGATAAATATATTCTATAAAGATAATTATACAGAAAATAATGTTTCAATAACTGCAGATGGTGGAATAGCAATGTGTGCTACTGGTTATAAAGGTGGTGCAGGAGGAACTGGTTCAATTTCAGTAGGACAAATATTAAATGGAACATATACAAGTACGTATACAAATTATTAAAAAATAAAGCTTTATTATACTAAGATAAATTATGATTAGTAGATAAAGTTTTTTTTATTTTGTCAACTAAAAAGTTAAATGCAATTCTGTAAAGAAAATGTAAGTTGGAAGAGAAAAGACAATTTTAAAGCAATTTATACACTATTTAATTTTTCCAATATTTGACTTTTTCCAAATTTTATAGTATAATAACCAAGACATTGCCAAAGGGCAAAAAAATGAGATTTTTTTAAAACCTAAAAAGTTTAAATATATAAAGAGAGAAAAGAAATAACAAGAACGGATTAAAAATTAAATAAAAAGGAAATTATTATAAGCAGAGAAGTTATAATAAATTATTTGTGCTTTCATTTTTCAATGGAAGAATTTAAACGATTAAAAGGATTTAATGAAATTCAAAATAAATTAATAAAAAGAAAGAGAGGAGAAAAAATGACACAAGAGAACTTAGACAAAAAGATAGAAGAAAAGACAGAAAAAGTAGAGAGAAAACCAGAGAGAAGAACAAGAGCACCAAGAAAAAATACAGTCGCAACAAGAAATACTAGAACAACAAGAAATACTAGAACTACAAAAAATGCAAAAGAAGAAAAAATAGAAAAAGGAGAAAAAGCAGAGGAAACAACAGTAAAGAGAGAAAGAAAAACCGAAAATAGAATAGGAAAAAGAACAGAAAAAAGAGAACCAAGAAAATCAAGAACAAATAATAATAGTGTATTCAAAAAAGGAAAATTAAAAATCATTCCATTAGGAGGATTACACGAAGTTGGAAAAAACATAACAGTATTTGAATATGAAGATGAAATAATAGTAGTAGACTGCGGATTATCATTCCCAGAAGATGATATGTTGGGAATAGATTTAGTTATACCAGATATAACATATTTACAAAAAAATGTAGATAAAATAAAAGGATTAATAATAACACACGGACACGAAGATCACATAGGAAGTGTACCATATGTATTAAAACAAATAAATATCCCAGTTTATGCACCAAGACTTGCAATGGGATTAATAAGAAATAAACTAGAAGAACATAAAATATTAAGAAGTTCTAAATTAATAGAAGTAATGCAAGGAGAAACGATTACATTAGGAAAACATTTCAAAGTAGAATTTATAAGAAGTACACATAGTATACCAGACTCAGTAATGCTAGCAATAAAAACACCAGTAGGAACAATATTACACACAGGAGACTTCAAAGTTGATTACACACCAATAGATGGAAAAATAATGGACTTTGGAAGAATAGCAGAATTAGGAAATGAAGGAATATTAGCCTTAATGTCAGATAGTACGAATGCTGAAAGAAAAGGATTTACAATGTCAGAAAGTTCAATAGGGCCAGTATTTGATAACTTATTTGATGGATGCACAAAAAGAATAGTAGTAGCAACATTTGCATCAAATGTTCATAGAGTTCAACAAATAGTAAATTCAGCAGTAAAATATAAAAGAAAAATTGCTGTATGTGGTAGAAGTATGATAAATATGATAAATACAGCAAGAGAATTAGGGTATATAGATTGTCCAGAAGATTTATTTATAGACATAGATATGATGTCAACATATAATGATGAACAATTAGTAATAATTACAACAGGAAGTCAAGGAGAGACAATGTCAGCATTAACAAGAATGGCTGCAGGAGACCATAGAAAAGTAAAAATAACTCCAAATGACTTAGTAATTATTTCTGCAAATCCAATACCAGGAAATGAGAAATTAGTATCGAAAGTAATAGATGACTTAATGCAAATTGGGGCAGAAGTTGTATATAGTGCATTAGCAGATGTTCACGTATCTGGACATGCTTGCCAAGAAGAACAAAAATTAATATTTGCATTAGCAAAACCAAAATTCTTTATACCAGTACATGGTGAATATAGACAATTAATTGCACATGCTGAAACAGCTCAAAGTATGGGAATACCAGCTAAAAATATAGTATTAATGGAAAACGGAAGAGTTGTAGAACTAAGTGAAGATGAAATAAAACTAGCTGGAATGGTTCCAAATGGAAGAGTATTAGTAGATGGACTAGGAGTAGGAGATGTTGGGAATATCGTATTAAGAGACAGACAACACTTATCACAAGATGGGTTAATAGTAATAGTATTAACAATGGACTCTTCAACAGGAGAAGTAGTAGCAGGACCAGATGTAATTTCAAGAGGATTTGTATATGTTAGAGAATCAGAAAACTTAATGGATGAAGTAAAAAGTGTAGTAAGACATGAAATTAAAAAATGTGAAGAAAAAGAAATTAGAGATTGGTCTACAATAAAATCTACAGTTAGAGAAAACTTAAGAGACTATATATTTGTAAAAACAAAAAGAAATCCGATGATTATTCCAATTATAATGGAAGTATAGATAAAAGCAGTAATATCAAGCCTTTTATGACTTGGCATTACTGCTTTGTTGATAATAAGTTGATAACCAAATGAGTTTTAATGAGTTTGAATAGGTTTTTATAAAAATGTTGTTATTGATTTGCAGCAATTATATATAGGTTTTTCCTTTTCTTATATGTAACCATATTTATGGCTTCTTGCTTTTCAATAAGAGGGATATGGGTGTATATATCTTGGCCAACATTATCATTACTATGCCCAATTATTGAATTTATAATTACTTGTTTTATGTTTAAGTTTTCAAGTTCAGTTCTCAATGTATGTCTGCAGTCGTGCGAGGTATGATCAGAGATAAAAGGATGTAAGTTATAAAAATTATGCTGGTAATGATATAAATAATAATCGTAATCAATTCTATTGCCATTGGGTTGGGTAAATAGAAATTCATTTTGCGGATTATAATATTTTTCAAATAAGTGTTTTACTGCAGGGTGTATTGGAATAGTTCTATTTATTCCGGCTTCAGTTTTTAGACCACCGACAAAATAATTTTTATCTAGAAAAACATTTGCAGTATAAACGGAAAGTAACTCATCTGCTCTGCAACCGCAATATAATAGCATTAACCAAAAGTCTCTAATAAATATTTCTCTATCTTGTTTTCTTTGCTTTTGTAATCCATCACTTTTAGCCTCAAAATTCCACAAATAATCGATTTGTTCATAAGTAAAAACTTTTTCCTTTTCTGGTTCTCGGCCTTGTGGCTTATTTACTTGTTTTTTATCATTTGTAACTGCTGTTATATATTGTGCATAACCTTTATCAATCAAATCTTCTTCTAGGGCGAATTTATCTAGATTCATATATAGATTAACCATTTGCCTTTGTGCAGAAGTTCCCTTTTGGCTTTCTTTTATGAATTTATTAAAATCAGATGCTCGTAATTCTTTATAAACTTTATCATATAATTCTTTTGAATTATGAAAGGCAGTAGTCATACCTCTACAATAATTACGACCAAAAGGTTTATTACTAGGTCTAATATGATATTTTTTTTCTAATTGTGCTTCTTCTTTAGTAAGCATTTTGGCTTCCTTAAATTTTTCAAATAATTGTTTAAATGTATAATTTTCTTTTTGAACTTTTTCAAGAATACTTTTCTCCGGATTTTCTACAGAAACAAGAGGATATGGGATTTTGGGAAAAGTTTTTATTCTATTGTATTTATCCTCTTTTATATAAAGTGGTGTAGGATTTTTGTGGTAATTTTCTAAACATACTAAAGTTTCTAATTCTGTTTCAAAGGTATCAATAAAGTGATAGATGTTTTTACCATTTATATCTTTTCCAATTGTTATTTTTGCTCCCCAGGGTTTAGATCTACCTTTTCCTAAATATGCAGCACAACCACTACCATTTGCTCTTTTCTTAATTTCTATTTGACGCATAAAAAACCTCCATTTTTTCAAATATTTTTTGTAAATCACTTGAAAAAATGGAGACTTTTATATATAATACAAAAGTAATCACTTTTTAAGTGTTTACGGCTTTGGATAATGTGTGTAGTTCGGCAAAAACAGACACATTATCCTTTTTTATTAATTCTTTTGTTTATCATTTTCGACTATACATTTATCTAGAAAATTTGTAAATCCATTAGGGTAATAAGTTAAAGTTATTTGATGTTTTCCAGAGGGTATGGTCATATTTATTTTTAACATTGAAATTCCGCCAACAACTTTTGTTTCTTCTTTTGCTGTATTAGCACCTATAACAGCACCTACTGGACCGGCAATTAATCCACCAGCAATAGATCTACTTATAGTTCCTTTTTTATTTGTAATAGTTTTTTCACCAATTGTTTCGATACTATAATTATTTACTTCACTAAATGAATAAACAATACTCTTAATTTTATTATTTTTTTTACCTATAATAAATAAGTTATTTTTGGCATCAATGTATATAGGTGTTGTTCCTAAATTTTTTAAGACTGTTGTTGTGTTAAATATTGATAATCTAGAATTGTTTATATCCCAATATTTTTTTAATTCTTCAATTGTATCAGTTTGAAAAGAATCTGATATACTAATGCAGTTGGAACAAACAAAACCATCTAAAACTTTATATTTATTAAAAATTCCAATTTTATTATTACAAATAGCACATTTCTTTGACATAAAAACCTCCATCCTATTTAAAAGCACTATTATTTTCTACTTTTATAACTTCTCCTAATAATTCAATATCGGTTAGGGTTAAGTTGTTTTGGGTTGGAAAATTCCACATATTCATTGCTTGCAATTCTATTTTACCATCATCAGATTGTATAATTTTACGAATAATAGGAGAACCACCCTTTATTTTTAAAAGGTAAGTTTTTTTGTTGTAAAATTTACTAGATTTTTTGATTATGGCTATATCTCCAACATCAAGAAGTGGAGCCATAGAATTGTCAATTGCTTCTATTGCAAAATAGTTTTTTGGATCTTCATCTTGAATACCGGTTCTATATATATATGGAATTTGTTTTATAACCTCATTTGTTGAAAGATTAAAAAGGTCTATTCCTATAATTTTGTCTTTTTCGTAATCCCTATCTATTGGAACATCATATCCCATTAACCAAACAGGATTAACATCAAGTACTTTTGATAATATTTCTACACCATCTTGTTTTGCTTCATATTTTCCAGACATATAGCAACTTAAATTTGTTTTTGAAATACCAGTAACTTTTGCAACATCAGCTGGTCTAACATTTCTTATTTTTATTGCATAGGATAACCTGTGTGCAAAAGTATCAATTAAATTACTCATTAAATTCACCTCTCGATAAAACAAGTATACTTTAAAAATTAAGAAAAGTCAAACTTTTTTTGATATTTCCAAAAAAAATTAAGAAAAAACAAATTTTTTTTAAAAAAAGCATTGACAATGAAAGTTAAGTTTGGTAATATAATCACAGTTAGGAAAAACTTAACAGAAAGGAGAATAATTATGACAAATTCTAATAAGTTAAAAGCTAAAATAGCAGAGGCAGGCTTAACAATGGCGGAGCTAGCAAAGAATATAAAGATGTCTAGTGCAACCTTTAGCCAAAAAGTTAATGGAAAAGTTAGATTTTCACAAGAAGATATTAGAAAAATTGACAAAGAATTAAATTTGACACCAGAGGAAATAAAAGATATTTTTTTAAGTTAAAAGTTAGGAAAAACCTAACAAAAGGAGAAGAAATGAAAAAAATAGAAAAAATGCCGAACTACACACAAAATTCAAGGAGGAAATTATGGAAAAAGAAAATTTTGAACCAGTTGAGACCTTAACTCCATTAGAAGCCGGAAGAATATTGGGAAAGAATCAAGAAACGATAAGAGCAGGATTAAGGCAATCAAGATTTCCGTTTGGAACAGCAATACCACCTGAACAAGAAGGTGGAAATTGGAATTATATTATTATAAAAAGTAAATTCTTGGAATACGCAGGAATTACAAATGAAAGGGGGAAAACAAATGAAAATTAAAAATAAGAAAAAATTTATAGTAAGAATATTAGAACTTATTACAATAATAGCAACAGTTATTTTAACAATAGTATCAATCAAATATGCCACTAGAACAAGAGGTTATAAAGCATTTGGAGGGGAATACTTAATACTTGTTTTTGGCTTAATTATAGTATTAGTTTTAGAGAGTTTTTTAGATGAAGATCAAAACTAATAAAGGAGGATTTTACAATGGAAAAAAGTGCAAATTTAAAGGGTGCAGAAAGAGAGCTACAGAAAACATTTGAAAAAGAAAAAATGAATGACAAAGATACAAAATTACTATATGCGATAGGATATTTAAAAGCAAGTAAATTAGATAAGGACGATACAATAACAGTAATAAAACATATATTTTTTGAAGAAATATAGGAGGGTACAAATGATTCAATATTACCAGGAGTTATTAAATGAATGTATTGATATTGCAGAAGCTAAAACAAAATATAAAAATATGTTATTAACATTATTAAAGATGAAATATAGATTAAAAAGTTTGAAAGGAGGAAAAAGAAAATGCCAGGGAAACATAGTAGAGAAGCAGTAGAAAATAAGAAACTTCAAGAAATAATTGCAAGAAGGGATAAAGAAATTAAAGATATAAAAACAGAATGTGCAGAACAATTTAAAATGATTAAAGACTTATGTTTTATAAATGAATACAATAATAAAAATATCAAATTAAAGAAAATCTACGAAATTGCTTCAGATAATTTTTCAGCACTAGTAAAAGACATAGTGATAAATGAAACAGATGAAACCGCAAAAATAATAGAACTACCAAATACCGACCAAAGTAAATAAATAGTTCTAAAAACACTTATATAAATGCTCTATTTCCATTCTAGCATACAATAATTTGGAAATCAAGAGCGGAAAGGAGAAAAAATGCCCAAGTGTAGTATTTGTGGAAAGCAGTACAAAGGATATGGCAATAATGCACTGCCAGTTAATAATGGAAGATGCTGTGATAGTTGCAATGAAACAATAGTAGTTCCAAGAAGGTTTCAAGATGCAAGGAATAGAAGGAAGGAGAATAAAAATGCAAATAAAGATATCTAATTTAAAACTAAAAAATTTTAAAGGAATAAAAAATTTAGAGATTAATTTCGAAGGAAAAAATGCAAATATATATGGAAAAAATGCAACAGGCAAAACAACAGTATTTGATGCATTTAAATGGCTATTTTTTGATAAAGATAGTAACGATAGGAAAGATTTTAATATAAAAACATTAGATGAAAATAATAAACCAATTCATTTTTTAGAACATGAAGTTGAGGCCATTTTACTAATAGATGGAGTAGATATGACTTTTAAAAAAATGCTGAAGGAAAAATGGGTTACTAAAAGAGGAGAAACACAACAAGAATTTTCTGGACACGAGACAAGTTATTGGATAGATGAAGTACCAGTCAAAAAGAAAGACTATGAAGAAAAAATCAATAGTTTAGTTCCAGAAAGTCTATTTAAATTAATAGCAGATCCATTGTATTTTAATAAGCAATTAAAATGGCAGGAAAGACGAGAAATATTGACTAATATATCTGGTAATCAAATAACAGATGAGGAGATATTAAACGCAAATGAAGAATTTAAAACATTACAACAAAACTTAAATGGTAGAAGTATAGAAGATTATAAAAAGGTTATTCAATCTAAAATAAAGGAATTAAATAATCAAAAGGAAAGTATTCCTATAAGAATAGATGAACTTACCAATACTCTAGTAACAGAGCATAATATAAATTATGATGAATTAGAAAAACAAAAAGAAACATACAATCAAGAATTGAAAAAAATTGAAACAGAAATGTTTGATATACAAGCGAGAGCAAAAGAAAATATAGAAAAAGCTGATAAACTTGCGAAGGCAAAAAATGAATTAAATGAATTAAAAATTACACTAGAAAAGGAAAATAAGCAGCAATATGTAGCAGAAAAAATAAAACTAATAAATGATAAGACCTTAAATGAAAGTATGTTGAGAAACAAAAGACAAGAATTGGATGAGAGACAACTAAAAATAGAGCAAGACAGCAAAAGAAAAAATGAATTATATAAAAAGTGGGATGAAATTAGTAATACAAAACTGGAATTTGATCCGGATTCATTTGTATGCCCAACTTGTAAGAGAGAATATGAGACAGAAAAAATTGAAGAAATAAAAAAACAATTTGAAAATAATTTTAATAATCATAAAAAGATAGAACAAAATGCGATAAATACAGAAGGACAAGCAATTAATGCAAGAATTAAAGAAAATACAGAAGCTATTGAAAAAATTGAAATTGAAATAGCAGATATCGATAAAAAGTTAAATGAAATTAAGATTAAAACTGAGAATATTGAAAATGAAGAAGCAAAAAATGCAATTATTGATGTAACAACATTTCCAAAATATCAAGAAAAACTAAAGGAAGTTAATGAATTACAGGAAATAGTAGATAAATTAATAAGTAGTGATACATCAGAAGTTCAAGATAGAAAAAATAATATTATAAGTCTAATTAATAATATTGATAAACAATTAAATGAAAGAACTGTACAAGAAAGAACAAAGGAACGTATAAAAGAATTGGAAAATGAAGAAGAAAATATGGCAAATAAAGTTCAAGAATTGGAGGCACAACAATACCAAATTGAACAATTTACAAAAACAAAAGTTGAACTATTAGAAAATGCTATAAATAGTAAGTTTGAAGTAGTAAAATTTAGACTTTTTGATACACAAATTAATGGTGGCCTTGTTGAATGCTGCGATACATTAGTAAATGGAGTTCCATATTCTGATGTAAACAATGCACATAAAATACTTGCGGGGCTAGATATTATAAATACATTAATAAAATTCTACAAAACTTCTGCACCAATATTTATTGATAATAGAGAGTCAATAAATGAACTATATAATATAAATACGCAAATTATTAGTTTGATTGTAACAGAAGATACAGAATTAAGGATTGAGGTGTTATAAATGGAAAAGAAGGTATATGAATCATATGCATTTACTGAAAATGAAAGTGAAAAGTTTAAAATAAATTATGAAATATACGAAGAATTAAAAAGAAAATATAAAATATTAAAGGTAAGTGATATAGATCATAAAATACCTACAAAAGAAGAATTAGAACAAAACGATATAGTATATTCAAGAAAAGCTTGTTATGCTCATGGAGAATATAGGATTTATAAATGCCCTGATGAAGTAACGCTAAATGAACTAGCACTAATATGCGATGGTGGAAATTTATGTTTTGGATATGGTGGAAACAAAAAGTTTTTATCTATATCAGAAGATTAGAAAGAAGGCAAAAAATGACTAAACAAAAAATTAAATTTGAAGATAAAGTTTTAGAATTTTTAGAAAGAGATTATGACATAAGTAGCCAACAAGAGATAAATTTGATAAGAAGAATACAAATAAGTGATTTGATGTTTAATCAGCATAGAAGGGAAACCTATTATACTGTAGTTGCTTTAATATTATTGGAGTTCGTATCTTTGATAGTAACATTACTTTTACAAAATATACAGATTAGTATTTATAATACTTTTATGAACATTGCAATATGTATAATAGTTTGTTTTCACACTTCTCATAATAGTAAAGTATGGAGAGAATACTCTAAAGAGTATAAAAAATTAGAAGATATATTAGAAAAGAAAGGAAGATATAAAAATGAATAATGAAATATTAAAAGTATCAAGTAAATCAAATCCAAATGCTGTAGCAGGGGCAATAGCAGGATTAATAACAGAAGATAAGAAAACAGAATTACAAGCAATTGGAGCAGGAGCAATAAATCAAACAGTAAAGGCAATAGCAATAGCAAGGGGATTTGTAGCACCATTAGGAATTGATTTAATTACAATACCTGCATTTGCAACAGTAGTAGTAGAGGATCAAGACAGAACAGGAATGAAATTTATTGTGAAGGGGATAAAATAATATGAATAATGCAGAAGAATTTGTAAAAGGAAAAATGAAAAGCATAGCTCAAAAAGTTGAAAATGAATTACCTAATGGATTTGGATTTGTAGTTTTAGCATTTTCATTTAATACAGAGCCTAATACTTCACAAATGATGTATGTATCAAATGCAGACAGACAAGATATTGTAAAGGCAATGAAAGAATGGATAGATAAGACAGAAAAAACATATGGAAATGATACAAATAAATATTAAGAAAGGAATTTGAAATTATGGAAAATGAGAAAATAAATATAACTAAATTAAAAAGCGAATTAGCGTATTACAAAGGATTTTATGAAGGGGTAAAGGAAATGACAACATTATTAGGAGATGGCCCAATAGATATAAATCATAACTTTAATGTAAGTGAAGAAAAAAAAGAAAGACCTAAAATGAAAGTAACAGTAGGAAGCATTGATGGAGAAGCAGTAGAAGCATTTAAGAAAATGTTAAAAGAGATGGGGGGAGAAGAATAGTATGGGAACAGAATTAGTAAATAAAGAAACTGGAGAAATAAAAAAAGCAGAACCAACAGCAAGTGAAAGATTTACAGCAATGGTAATAAATGAATTTAAGGGAAATGTTGGGGAATTGAATTTGAATGACTATCAAAGACAATTAGTTAGAAATTATTTCATAGGAATAGATAATTCTTTAAAGAGTGCAGAAGAAAGAAGAAGTTATAGTAAGAAAAAGGCAGCAGACCCAGCAGTAATATGGCAAAATGTAAATATGAATAAACTAGCCGTTGATGTAGTACAAAATGCAAAATTAGGACTAGATATGGCTGTTGCAAACCATTTAAGCGTAGTACCTTATCTAAATGGAAAAACCAAAAAATATGATTTAACGCTAATGCCAGGATATGAAGGATTAAGATATGTTGCTATTAAATATTCAATATATCCAATAGTTGATATTAGAGTGGAATTAGTACATAAAAATGACAATTTTAAAATGATTACAAAGAATAATGTTGATTGTTACGAATTTGATATATCAAACCCATTTGATAGGGGAGAAGTAGTAGGTGGATTTGGATATATAAGATATAAAGATGAAACTAGAAATAAACTAGTTACAATGTCAAAAGCAGAACTACTAAAAAGAAAACCAAGTACAGCAGCAGCTGAATTTTGGGGTGGAGAAAAAGATATCTGGGAAAATGGTAAAAAGGTTGGAACAGAAACTCTTGAAGGATGGCAAGAAGAAATGCTTTATAAAACAATGGTAAGAGCAACTTGTAAAAAGGTACCATTAGATCCTAAAAAGATAAATGAAAGCTATGTATATGTAATGGAAAATGCAGAAGACTATTATGTAGAAAATCAAGAAGACAAAGTAAAGCAAGAAATTGAAGATAATGCTAATAAAGAACTAATAGATGTTACACCACAGGAAATACCAAGTGAAACATTGAATGAAAGTCAAGAAATTTCTCAACCTGTATCTGAAGAAGAAAATATTGATACAACAGAAAGACCATCATTCTAATGAAATTAAAAGTATTAGGTAGCAGTTCAAGTGGTAACTGCTATCTAATAGAAGCAAATGAAAAAGAAAAGTTAATATTAGATGCAGGTGTTAACTTTAAGAATGTGCAAAAAGAACTAAATTTTAATTTTAGCGGAATAAATGGAGTATTGATAACACATGAACATATGGACCATTTGAAATATGCTACAAATTTTGCCCTTTATGGAATGGATATATATGCTTCAGCAGGAACTTTTGAAAAGCAACATTTAAAAGGACATAGATTTCATGTAGTAAAAGCATTAAAACAATTTGAAATTGGAAATTTTATAATACTTCCTTTTGATACGCAGCATGATGCAGCAGAACCATTAGGCTTTTTAATTCAATATAAGCCAACTGGTGAAAAATTATTATATGCTACAGATACATATTATATAAAATATAAGTTTAATAAATTAAATTATTTATTATTAGAGTGTAATTATAATCAAGAAATAGCAAAAGAAAATGCAAGAAATGGAGTAATAAATAAAACTAGATATACGAGACTATTAGAAAGTCATTTTAGTTTAGATAATGTATTAAAGTTTTTAGCATCAAATGATTTGAGATATGTAAAAAATATAATATTATGCCATTTATCAGATACTAATTCAAATCAAATGATAATGCAAAATAGAGTATATGAACAAACAAAGATAAAAACAACTATTGCAAGACCAGGATTAGATCTAGAATTAAAATTATATCCGTTTTAATGTGGAGGGATATTATGAATAGTATAAAAGCAATAACACAATTAGAAGAATTGAGAAGAGATAGATTAAGCTTCATACAAAATAGTGATTCTGATGAAATTTATTTGAATGATATAAAAGCAATAAGTCTAGCAGTAATGGCATTAAAAAAGTGTCCTGACATAAAAGATAGAACATTTAATTGCCGAATGTGTGGAAAAGAATTAAAAACTTGGAGAAGTATTCAAAAAGGATTTGGTCCAGTATGTGAAAAGAAATATATAAATGATGTATATAAAAATCAACAACTAACTATGGATGTTATATTACAAAAGAAAGGAGAGGTAACCAATGGCCAACAATAAAGATGTTTACTATTTTAGCCATGATGCAAACGCATTATCGGATCCAAAAATATTAGCAATGAGATGTGATTATGGGTTAGAACGGATATGGTCTGTTTTGGGCAATATTAGAAATGCTTCGTAATGAGGCAACATATAAATTACCTCTCGACAAAACTACATATAGAGCAATAAAAATGCATACAGGAACAACTATTGATGTCGAGGCGTACTTGAAAGATTGTATAAGTGAATATACAGATGGCGAAAGTGGAAATGGCTTATTTAATTCAGATAAAAAATTCTTTTGGTCTGCAAGTTTATTAAGAAGAATGGAAAAGTATGAGACATTGAAAGAAAAAAGAAGCCAAGCAGCAAACGCAAGATGGAACAAAGAAAGAAAAAAGGAAAGCAAAAGCAATGCAAAAAAGAAACAAAAGCAATGCAAGTGCATAAAAGGTTATTGCATAAGTAATGCAAATGCATACAAAAAACGATACAAAAGCAATACAAAATTATGCAAATTAAATCAAATAAAATCAAATAAAATTAAATTAAATAAAATTAAATTAAATGAAATTACATCTATCTTTCCATCTAGTTACAAAGCAAAAAAAAACAAAACTTTAGATGATATGATGGACGAGACTGAAAAGATGGAATATGAATTGATGATACATAATTGCGAAATGAATATATTTACTCCAGAACTTGCTATTGAAATGTCAGAGATTTTGAAAGAAATGTATATGAATCCAGATACAAGAGAAAAAGTGCAAGAAATCAATTCTAAAAAATTATGTTATGCTTTGAAAAACTATACTATTGCAAACACTATATCACAAATAAAAATTCCCAAAGCATATTTTAAAAAATGTGTATTATCGGCATTAGAGCAAACAGAATTAAGCACACAATATGATTCAGATACAATAATGATGCAGATATCAGAAGCGGAGGAGTAAAGAAATGGGATTTATTAGAGAAGATGAACTAATATCTAGAGGATTAAAGACATGTGAAAATTGCGAGTGGTGTATTCCTGTAATAGAAAAACATAAGAAATTTGAGATAGAAGTACCACGATGCTTATTAAAAGGCAAGCAAACAGGTCTATTTGAATATTGCGAGCTTTTCAAAAAGAGAACAGGAATGCACATAAGTATGTAGAAAGGGGGAAATATAATGGCACTTAAAAACTATACAACAACTATAAAAACAGAAAAAACAATTAATGAAATACAACAAATACTTGCTAAACATAAAGCAAAAGCAATTTTAATTGAATATGGAGATGCAGGAAGTGTCGTAGCAATAAGTTTTAAAATAAATACTTCGCAAGGAATAGTTGGAATCAGGCTGCCTGCTAGGCAAGAAAATGTTTTAAAAGTTTTAAGGATACAAAAGGCGAAGAATAGTGTTATTAAGGCAACTAATGAACAAGCAGAAAGAACAGCGTGGAGAAATATTAAAGATTGGATAGATGCACAAATGGCACTAATAGAAACAGAAATGGTAACCGTTGATGAAGTATTTTTTCCATATATTTTAAATGATAGAGGACAAACGTTATATGAAACATTTAAGGAAAATAATACATTGATGCTTACCAAATAAGAAAGAGAAAACTAAATATTAGAAACAAACACAACCTAGAAAAAATATACAAAGGAAGGGCGAGAACGATGGTAATTGAAGATATGCAGCAATCATTAGAATTGTTGGAAAATATAAAATATTTTTTCTATAACATAGAGGAAATAGAGAAAAAATTAAATACAGATTTGCGAAATAAGGAATACGAAAGAGACGATCTGTTACACGAAATAGAATTGAGTAAATTAAACGCTATTGAAATAATGGCAGTTTATAAAAAACTAGAAAAGGTATTACAGGAAAGAAGAATAATAAAAGATAAAATAGATCTAGTAAGTACAATAAAACCATATACAAGTAAGTTTATAACAAAGGGGATTTGTGCTGAAACTGATACGACTATAAAAAATATAGAAACATTAAAAAGAAACCAGGAAAATAGGCAATATACACCAAGAGTATTACAAGATTTAAAGTGTGCAAAGAAAAAGAAAGGAGAATAAAAAATATGAATTTTAGACAGATTCAAGAAATTCAAAAAATAAACAGATTAAAGGAAGAAAATGAATGTTTAACTTGCGAAGTTGTAGTAGTAAAAGAATTTAAGAAAGCACCGGTATCAATAGTACAAGGAAATGGGGGGCCTATTGAAATGGCTCAAATGGCAAAAGTACTAATGGATGTTGCGGAACAGTTAAAAAAAGAGTTTCCGGAAATAAATGAGATAATCCCAATGTTAGATAAAAACGGAGGAATGAAAACAGCCTATAAAAAAGTTGAAAGTTGGAAGGAATTATAAATGGATATAAATAGAGCATTATTGATAACAAAAGATAGAATAGGCAATTTAAAAGAATTTACACCAAACAATAGGAGTGAAGTTTATATTGTAGCAGAAACATTAGAGTATTTAGAATTTGTTGAAAAAATATTAGAAAAGGAAAAAGAAGATGAACAATCAAGAACATTGGAACATTGAACAATATAGGGAATATCAGAAAAAAGGTAATAGGAAAAGCAAATATGGAGCAGTAAAGACTTCCGTAGATGGACAGACATTTGATAGTAAAAAAGAAGCGGACTATTATTGCAATTTGAAGTTAAGGCTGCAAGCAGGAGAAATAAAAGGTTTTTGTTTGCAGCCTGTGTTTATACTAGCTCCAGGTTTAAAATATAAAGCGGATTTTATAGTATTTCATAATGATGGGGCAGCAGAAATTATTGATACAAAAGGATTTAAAACAAAAGAATATATAACAAAGAAAAAGGTGTTTGAAGATAAATATAACCTAAAAATAAAGGAGGAATAGAACAATGAACCCAGTAAATTTTGAAGATATGAATTGTATATTTAAGGCCGAAGGGTGTGGAGATTTACCAGCATTAAAAACAGATAAACATATAGTTTCATGTTGGAAAATGACCGAAAAAGAGAAAAAAGAATTTATGAAAACTGAAAAAATAAAAGCAACTTTAATGGTTATTTTATGTTTTGTTTTTGGATTTGTTGTTGGGTGTATAGCAATAAACCATGATCTAAAAAATGAAAATACCAAGCTAAAAGATAAAATAGGTGAATTAGAAAGAACAATAGATAGGAGACAGGCAATAATAGATGAACAGTATGTTGAACTGGACTCATTAAGAGAAACAGTATATATGTATGAATTAAATGGAAGGTAGGTGTTACAAATGATAAAGTATTTAATAATAGGGCTTTTAATAGGTTTTTTTATAGGAGATTTTATAGGTATGGCAATAATGTGTATATTGCAAGTAGCAAAGGATGGTGAGGAATAATGCCATCCTTAGAAATAAAAGGAAAGAAAACAGGAATTATATTCGGTTTTAGAGGTAAAAATCAACTTCCATTATTTATGATTATAAAAGAGTACTTCGATGAAAATGGAGAAGTCGATTTTGCAAAAGTATTATTTGAAATTGAAGGAAAGAAATGCAAAGAAGAATATAAGAAAATATTTGAAAAGGAGGAATAATATGTCAACAGATGAAGTAAAAAAGTTAATAGTAGATGGCGATATTTTTATGCAGGACAAAGATGGAGAAATTAGTAAAATAGCGGAAATACAAAATTTTGAAAGTGTGCAGGAAAATAATCAAGATGATGCTGCAGATGCAGTAAGGTACGCAATAGAAAAAGAAAAATCAAAAAGTGTATCAATTACGATTACAAGAGAATCATCAATACATTTGCAAAAAATGTTAGGTATTGAAAGAATTTCAAGAAAAAGATTTATTAAATTACTTATGGGATGTAGAATTCAAAGAAATGATGCTAACATATTTGCAGATATAGTTAGAAAAAATGAATATGGATATTGTCCGATTATGGTACAGGCAGTTATAGAGTGGGTTATAAAAGAAATACAAAAGGGGGAAGAATAATGAAATGTACAGATAAAGAATGGGATACTTGCCAAGTTGAAAAAATGGGATGCAATGGTTGTTATTATAATGAAACAAAAAGTTTTAACAAAAATATTGAAAAAGATACAAAAATAAGTTTTCCGTTGATAAATAGTCAAGAAATAGATAATATTGATAATTTTCAAGACGATCTAGTTAAAATAATAAGCAAAGCAACAGTGCACGACAAAGATTTATTAATAGCACAAAGAATAATTATAAATCAACAAAAAGAAATAGAAAAACAAAAGAAAGAGAATATAGATTTAAAAGAATTGTATGTAAGAGTAGCAAAACATCAAGAAAAAATAGGACATACAGAACTTGCTGAATATATGTTAGCACAGATACAAGCCATACCTACATTCACAACTTGGGAGGAATATACAACCTGGGTTAGCAAGGACGATTTAAGAAAAATATTAGATAAATATGCCAAAAAAGAGATAGAGTTTTCACCAGAATTATATAAGGAACTAAGACAATTATTGGAGGAAAAGTGGAATGCAAACTAAAATAAATGGAGAAACAGAAGATTTAAGTGCAATGCTAATTGGAGCAGAAAGATATGCACTAGGAAGAAAAACATATATTGTGCAATGGACCTGTGAGTTTATAGGCAGTAACTTACACTTACTAACTGAAAAGGATAAGCAAGTAATGATAAGAGATATAGAAAATCCAATAAGTTATGGAGATGAGTGCGACAAAGTGTGTTGGATGCAGTTATTAAAAGTATTAAAAAATGAAAACTTGCAAAATTAGAATCAAATGATATTATAATAGATGGGGAAAACATGTTTTTATTATATAGATAGGCTTGAAGAAAGTTCAATAGAAGATTTTAAAAAAAGGAGAGTGATTTTTGAATGTATGAATTAAAAGAATGCTTAAAAGAATTTGAAAAAATAGGATATAAATTAATTAAACATAATGAAACTGAAAATTATGAATATTTTAAATTTGAAAAAATGGTTAACAAAAAATTTTATGATGTAAATAATAATGTGGAAATAAAGCAATTGCCTCAGTGGATAAAGGTAGTACAAGACTATAATGATAGTAATCCATTATGCATAGGATATAGCAAAATTGATAGGGACTATGATCCAGTTCCAATAACAGAAGAGGAAGCCAAAGTTATATATATGTTACATTCCTATTTAATAGTTAATTGAAAATAAAATTAGAAGGGAAAAAGAATAAATGAAAAATCAAAAACTAGAAAAAGCAGAAAAAGAAAACAAAGATGAATCACAGCAAATGTTGAGTTGGTTTCAAATTATAATGTTGATAGGCAGACCATTGTGGGATAAGACAAGAAAAAAATGGAGAGTTTTAAATGGCTATCAAGCAGTATTAGGAAACACCAATAATTTATTTTATGAAGTAACATTTACAGACACACCATACTGGGAGAATTATGCTGATAAACAATTATACTTAAGTGTTCCAGTAGAAAAGGAGAAACAAAAAGAAAGTGGAGATAAAGGAAGCAATAACAAAGACAAATGAATTAAAACGAAAAATAAAAGATAAACAATATATTCAAGTAAGAAAAGATGGTACTGATAGTTATGGATATATTGAAGCTCTAAATACATTAGTAAGAGCATTGAAAATGTATATAAAATAAATAGGAAACATTGTATTATAGAATAAGAAATAGAGAATTATAATTTACTAAAGCACAAAGCATACAGTTTACCTAGAAAGAGAGGTTTTGTATGGAAAAAATTGAAATATCTGAAAAAGAAAGCAAAATATTAGGTGTTATAGAGCAACTAATAAATTCTGCAGTAGAAAAGGGAATTGAAAAAGGAATTGAAAGGGCAAGAAATGAGGAAAGATTAAGAGAAAAAATAACATATGATACCAAATTAAAAAATACCAGGCTTTTAATAAAAAATTATAGAAGATTTTTAAGTGCTTGTCAGCAGGCAACATGGACTGAAAGTGAACTAGAAACAGCAACTGTTGATGAGGTATTAGATAAATTATATTGTACTACATCTGATGAAGTAACTGTAGTTCAATCTATATTAGCGTCTAAAAAAAGAACAGAAATTATTATAGAACATATAAAAAGAATTATAAAATTTTATATATATGAAGCTGAAAGCAGTAATAATACAGAAAAAATAAGGAGAGCTCATATTATTGATGATCTATATATAAAAGGAGATAAGAAACCAAAAACAAAAAGTATGTCCGAAAAGTATCATATTAGTGAAAGACAAATTAGTAGAGATCAAAATACTGCAATTGAAGAAATAGCAATACTTATGTTTGGAATAGATGGTATAAGAAAAATGTTCTAATAATACAATGTAAGTTTGTCCATAATTTGTCCTTGACATGTCGTAATCAAGGAACTATAATGATATTGTGAAAAAATATAAATTACAAAATATTCAATCCCCTAAAAGACCTATTATGGTCTTTTTTATTTTGAGAAAGGAGTATTATTGAAACAATTTAAGAGCTTTTATAAGGAAGTAGGCGGAAATGAAGGCAGCAAGTGTAATTATCCTATAAGATTAGATACTTATCGGATGTCGGTTGCAGCCACGATTGTAAGTATTGCTATGCAAAATCCCTATTAAGCTTTAGAGGTTTGTGGAATCCTAAAAATCCAAGCGTCGCTAATGTTGAAAAGCTAAAAAGAAAAATTGATAAATTAAGAAAAGGAACAATAGTAAGACTTGGAGGAATGACAGACTGTTTCCAACCGATAGAGTTGGACAATAGGATAACCTATAAAATTATTAAATATCTAAACAAAAGAAGAATTGGATATTTAATAGTCACAAAATCAAGTATTGTTGCGAATGATGAATATTTGAAAATTTACGACAAGGATTTGGCCCATTTTCAAATTACCGTTACTACCACAGATGATAGTAAATCAGTAAAATATGAAAAAGCCACAGTTCCTAGTAAAAGAATAGAAGCTATTGAAAAATTATATAAAAATGGGTTTGATGTTCAAGTAAGATTAAGCCCTTTTATTTATGAGTATATAGATTTTGATATATTGAACAACATCAAATGCAATAAGATTTTAATAGAGTTTTTAAGAGTGAATCATTGGATAAAACAATGGTTTGATATAGATTATTCTAAATATACAGTAAAACATGCCGGATATGAACATTTGCCTTTAAGCATTAAAAAGCAATATCTACAGAAAATCACAGGCTTTGAACAAATAAGTGTATGTGAAGATGTAGATGAACATTTTGAATATTGGAAAAGCAACATAAATCACAATAAAAAAGACTGTTGCAATTTAGGAGGATGAGAATATGAAAATTGAAAAAGTAAGTATTGATAGTATTAAGGTATATCCTAATAATGCTAAAATTCACACAGCAGAACAAATTGAAGAAATAAAAAAATCAATTCAAGAATTTGGAAACAATGATCCAATTGCTATTGATGAAAAAGGTTTTATAATCGAAGGAGAAGGAAGATACCTGGCACAAAAAGATATGGGACTAAAAGAAATAGAGGTTATAAAACTTACACATTTATCTGAAGAACAAAAAGTAGCATATATGCTAGTCCATAATAAACTAACTATGAATACCGGATTTGATATTGATATCTTGGAAGAAGAACTTGCAAAAATATCTAATATTGATATGCAGGAATTTGAGTTTGATATAAAACAACTTGAAGAAGAACTGGAAAACGAAGTGAATACTTCAAGTGAAAGCAGTTTTAATTATAAGGAACAATATGGAGTAATTGTAATATGCAAAAATGAAGAAGACCAAGAAAAAGTATATAATAAATTACTTGACCAAGGTTATGAATGTAAGGTGGTGACAACATAATGGATAACAAAACAAAAATAGAAATTCATAATCGAGTTCAAGATTTCAATAGTTATAGAGCAGCAAGGGTTAAATCATTGTTTAATGCAGAAAATGGTTGTAATTTTGATTTGGAAGCAGAAATAGATTTATCTGGAGAATGGCAAATTGGAGTTGTAGTTGGCCCTTCTGGAAGCGGAAAGTCTAGTATAGGAAAAGTTATATTTGGTGAAAACTTAATATATGACTATACAAAAGGCTGGGCCACAGATAGACCAATAATTGATGAAATTGCTCCGAATGGTGATTTCAATGAGGTCACAGGAGCGTTAGCAAATGTTGGGTTAGGTGATGTACCTGCCTGGTTAAGACCATTTAGGGTATTATCAAATGGGGAACAATTTAGAGCAGGGTTAGCAAGACTAATTTGTGAAAAACCAGAAAAAGTGGTTATAGATGAGTTTACATCTGTAATTGATAGACAAATAGCAAAAATAGGTTCACAAGCATTTCAAAAAGCTTGGAGAAGAACGAATTCAAATGGGAAGGTGGTGTTGTTAACCCCACACTATGATATTTTAGATTGGGTCAAACCGGACTGGGTATTTGATACAAAAACAAAAGTATTTGAGCGTGGGTTGGCCAGGCAAAGACCTAAAATTGACCTCCAAGTTTTCAAGGTCAACCAAAGTTACTGGAAATATTTTAAGCCACATTATTATTTAAATTTACCTATGCCGCCTTGTGCAGAGTATTTTATAGGGGTTGTAGATGGAGAACTAGCTTGTCATGTAGCAGTTGCTCCTTTTTTTACATCCAATGGATACAGAGCAACAAGATTAGTTACTATGCCAGAATGGCAAGGTGCAGGTGTTGGAATGAAGTTTTTAGAATGGATAGCACAATATCATTTAGAAGGTAACGGAAGATGCAATAAAAAATTTCCAACTTATTTTCATACATCGCATCCACAGTTATGTATGGCATTGAGAAAAAGTAAAAAATGGGTGCAAACAAGTGCAAATTTGTATGGTGGAAATAAAACACGAAGTTCAAAATCTATTATGAAGTCAAGAAAAAGACATAATGGTGGAGAAGCAAATGCGTGTGCATCTGGATACGGTGGACATTTTAGAGCAGTACAGGGATTTAAATATATAGGGGGTTAACAATTATGAATATATTTATATGTGGGCAAAAAAGTTTTGGAAAAGAAGTCCTAAAAGCATTATATGAAAAGGGACATAATATTGTTGGTGTAGCACCACCACCACAAGAAAAATACTATGATAAAATGCAAGGATATGCAATAAAACTAGGAATACCTGTGATAAGCGATTGTGATAGATTAGTTTCTAGGGATATACCTGAAGAAACGGACCTTGTAATTGCAGCACATTCACATTGGTATATATCAACTAAAATTATTGAAAAAGCAAAATATGGAGCTATTGGTTTTCATCCTTCATTGTTACCTAGACATCGTGGACAAGATGCTGTTAGGTGGACCACTGCTATGAATGACAGTATAACAGGAGCAACAGTATTTTGGCTTGATGATAGTGTAGATGGAGGAGATATATTCCTTCAAAAAACATTATTTGTTGATAGAAAATGGAACTATCACGATTTATGGAGAGAAATATTCCCAATAGGTGTAGAAATGATTTGTAAAGCAGTTGATCTAATAGAAGAAGGCAATATTATAAAAATTCCACAGGATGAAAAATATGCTACCTGGGAGCCATCTTTTACTAATACAAGGTTAAAAAGAAATGAATTATTACAAATAGGTAATGGAATAAATATTTGAAAAGGTAGGTGGGTGATATGATGTGATAGATGATAATAACAAAATTTCTAAAATAAAAAAAGACTATATGGCAGGAAAAACCTATAAACAAATAGCACAAAAACATGATGTCACTTATAACGAAGTTCTTTATTTAGTAAAAAAGAAAAATTGGAAAAGAAAAAGCAACTTAAGTAAGGTAAAGAAAGGAAATCAAAATGCAAAAGGAAATAAGGGTGGACCAGGAGCAGAAAAAGGAAACACTAGAGCATTAAAAACTGGAGAATATGAAACAATATATGATGACCTATTGACAGATGAAGAAAAGGCTATTATGAAACAAACGGAACTATACGATAAGAAATATCAAATAATGTCAGAAATAAAAATGCTATCTATACGAGAAAGAAGAATGATGCAGAGGATAAAAAATGTAAAAGAAGGCAAAGATTTAACAATTGTGAGAATGTCTAAAAGTACATCAAAAAATATTTCATACAAAAGCAATGGATCAACTACAACAACTGAAGCAGAAAGTACAACAAATATTATTCAAAGACTAGAAGAATCACTTACAAGAGTGCAAGAGGCCAAAAGGCGATATATTGATAGTTATCACAAAATAGAAACTGATGATAGAAAACTTGAATTAGATTTGATTAGATTAGAAATGGAAGCAGCAAAGGATGATAGCTCAAATAATGAAGATATGAAAGATGACAGTTTTATACAAGCGTTAAACGATTCGACAGAAGGTGCATGGAATGATTACACTGAAGAATAATAGTAAAAGTTTTGATGAAAGAATATCTAATCTAAGAAACAAAGTAATGCAAAATGCTATTACTTTAAGAAAAAAAATAAAAAATGGTACATTATTCAAGTTTAAGCCATTTAGTTTAAAACAAAAGAAGATTTTGACCTGGTGGACAGATAAAAGTCCAGTAAAAGATAAAAATGGAATTATTGCAGATGGAAGTATTAGAGCAGGTAAAACATTATGTATGTCATTATCATTTGTTTTATGGGCAATGACAAGATTTAATGGACAAAATTTTATATTGGCAGGAAAAACAGTAGGAGCATTTCGTAGGAATGTTCTTTTTTGGTTGAAGCTAATGTTAAGAGCACAGGGATATAAAATAAAAGATAGGCGTGCAGACAATATGTGTGAAATATCCAAAGGAGAAATAATAAATTATTTCTATATCTTTGGTGGTAAGGATGAAAGATCACAAGATTTAGTACAACGGAATTACTGCTGCAGGGGTATTTTTAGATGAAGTTGCATTGATGCCACAGTCTTTTGTAAACCAAGCACTTGCTAGATGCTCTGTAAAAGGTTCAAAATACTGGTTTAACTGCAACCCAGAAGGACCAAATCATTGGTTTAAAGTTGAATGGATTGATAAAAAGAAAGAAAAAAATATATTACATTTACATTTTACAATGGATGATAATCCAAGTCTTGATGAGGAAACAAAAGAAAGATATCGTAAAATGTTTGTAGGAGTTTTCTTTCAAAGATTTATATTGGGGTTGTGGGTACTTGCTGAAGGTATTATATATCCTAATTTTGATAAGATTAAGCATTGCATAAAACCTGTAGATATTCCTAAAAAGTTTGATTTCTTTTATGTATCATCAGACTATGGAATTACAAATCCACAGGTATTCTTATTATGTGGAATAAAATATATTGATGGAAAGCCACAAGTATGGATATTAGATGAATATTACAATAAAGGAACTAAAAAGAACAAAAAAGGACAGGAAGAAAAAATAACAAAGACTGACACAATGTTTTTAAATGATTATAAAAAATTAATTGGAGATTTGGAAATTAGAAAGGTTATTATAGATCCAAGTGCTACATCTTTAATTAATTTATTTAAGCAAAATAAAATAGCCGTTAAGGAAGCAGACAATGCGGTTATAGATGGTATAAATTTAGTTTTGAATTGGTTAGATGAAGAAAGAATCCATATTGTTGAAGAAAAGTGTCCTAATATAATAAGAGAATTTAATTCATACATTTGGGACGAAAAGGCACAGGAAAAAGGAGAGGATAAACCAGTCAAACAAAATGATCACGCATTAGATGCATTAAGATACTTATTACAAACATTATACCCTAATAAGAAAAGGGGAGCATATTTTGTGCAGTAAGGAGAGAAAAATAATGATAACAGAGATGGATAGAATAAAAATGATAATAGCAGAAGGAGCAAAAAAAGGTCTGGTATTGTCAAAATTTATAGATTTACAAATAGATGATTTTAAGAAATCAGATACATTTAAGGAAATGGTAGAAGGAAGTAAATACTACAAAAATCAAGGTGATATTGAAGATAAACAAAGAATTATTATTGCAGAAAATGGAGAAGAACAAGTAGCACCACATGCAAAAAATTATAAATTAAAACATCCTATTATATATAAAATGATAAACCAAAAAGCAGGATATCTTTTAAGAAAAAAGCCAACAATAAAACAAGTTTTAGCCAAAAAAGAAAATGAAGATGAAGAATATAAGGACTTATTGAAAGATTTATTTAATAATAAAATGCATAAAAGACTAAAATATACACTAATAGAAGCAGTAAAAAGAGGAATTGCTTGGTGGCAAATATATATCGATGAAAATGGAGATTTAAAAGCAAGGTTAAGATATGCAACTAGAATTATACCATTATGGCAAGATGAAGAACATGAAATATTAGATGCAATTATAATGACATATGAAGTTGAAGTATATACAAGTGAAACAGAAAGAGACAAGAAAACAAAAGTAGAGTATTGGGATTTAGATGGTGTAAGGTATTATATCTATGATGGTTCTACATTACAAGAAGATGTGGAAGAAGTAGACAAGAGAAGCAAATTAGTAATTGGAAAAGATAGAGAAGGAACAAGTATTGTTGCACATTTTGAACTTGATGGAAAACCACAAAGATGGAAAAAGATACCTTTCATATATTTCAAGTATAATGGAGATGAAATGCCATTAATTCATTTATTGAAAAGCCTTATCGATTGTTACGATGAATTATGCTCTAGAACAGGAGATTCAATTTATGAAGCACCAGATGGAGTTAATGTTGTAAAAAATTATCAGTCGGAAGCAGGAACTTTTCAAAAAAATCTAGCAACATATAATACAGTATTTTTAGATACTGATGGAGAATACGATCGTAAAGATATAACTTTAGATATAGAAGCATTTAAAAGTTTTATTGAACAATTAAGAAAAGATATTTATGAGGGTGGCTCTTGCGTTGATACTCAAAGCGAAAAATTTGGAACAAAGGAGTCTGGTGTAGCGTTAAAACAATTATATGCTGACCTAGATTTAGACTGTAGTAACATAGAAACAGAATTTAAAAGTAGTTTGGAATATTTTATGTTTTTCTATAATAATTGGGTTGAAATGAGCACAGGCAAAGATTATTCTGATAAAGAAGTAGAATATGTATTTAATAAAACAATGACTGTAAATGAAAAAGAACTAATAGAAAATTGCCAAGCAAGTCTAGAAATGTTAAGTCAAGATACAATATTAGCAAGACATCCTTATGTTAATGATGTTGAAGATGAAAAAGAAAAGATAGATAAAGAAAAAAAAGCAGAAGCGGAAAAAAATGAAAGTGATTATAACAAAATAATAAAGGAATTAAGGAACAAAACAGAAGATGGAAGTTCAAAAGTTGGTGATAAATAATGGGAAATAATGCAGAATATTGGACTAAAAGATTTGAAGAACTTGAAAAAGCACAATTGCTGAATGAGGCAAAATATATTACAGAATTAAAAGAAACATACGATAAGGCATTAAGCACTGTAAAAAAAGAAATAAATAATTGGTTAGTAAGATTTGCAGTAAATAATCAAATTAGCTTAAAGGAAGCAAAAAAGTGGCTGAATAGTGATGAACTGAAAGAACTGAACTGGGATGTACAAGAATATATAAAATATGGAGAAGAAAATGGAATAGATTTAATTTGGAAAAAACAATTGGAAAATGCAAGTTCAAAAATACATATTTCTAGATTAGAAGCATTAGAATTACAAATACAACAACAAGTTGAAAAGTTGTATTATGATGAAAACAATAGTACAAATGATTTTATACTAGAAACATATAGAGATAATTACTATAAAACAGCCTATGAGCTACAAAAGGGTTCAAATGTAGCATTTAAATTTGCAACACTAAATTTAGATATAATTCAAAGTATAATATCTAAACCATGGACTACAGATGAACAAACATTTTCTGATAGAATTTGGAAAAATAAAAAAGCACTAATTAAAACATTACAAACAGATTTGACACAATCAATAATTTTGGGAAATCCACCAGATAAAGTAATAGATAAAATCTCAAAGGATTTTAATGTTAGTAAGAATAAGGCTGGAACACTGGTAATGACAGAATCTGCTTTTTTCTCAAGTGCATCAAGGCAAAAATGTTTTAATGAGTTAGGGGTCCAAAAGTATATAAACATAGCAACATTAGATTCAAGAACATCAGATATATGTAGAGAAATAGATGGCACAGTATATGAAATGAAAGATATGAAAATAGGAATTACGGCTCCACCGTTTCATGTAAGATGTAGAACAACAACGGCACCATACTTCGAAGATGAATTTGAATTTGGAGAAAGGGCAGCAAGAAATACTGATGGAAAAACCTATTATGTTCCAAGAAATATTACTTATAAGGAATGGCTAGAAAAATATGTTTATTCAGATCCGGATACAAAGAAAGCATTTGAAACAGATATAAAAATGAATAAAAATAAATCATCGGATTATGAGCAATATAATAGATACAAGGATATTTTAGGTGATGAAATGCCTAAAACATTTGATAAATTTCAAGAAATGAAGTATAATAATATTGATGAGTGGAAGAATTTAAAAGCACAATACTCTGATGCGTTGGGAATAACAACTGAAGAAAGAGCAAAAAAATATATTGATAATGTAAATAAGACCATAAATCAGGGAAAGCAAGATAAACATATAATTGGAAGTAATAATTATATAGACGGAAAAAGCTATTTAACTATTTCAAAAGAAAAAGCACAAGAGCTAATAAATCAATACGCGGGAAAGGGACAATTAGAATTTAGCGACAGTGGTAAGTGGAACAAAAAAGAAATAATAACAGTAAAAGAAACAATCGGAGTTGTAAAAAATAAAAATAATGAGATAAAGACAAATAGCTTCAAAATACATTATAGTAAAACTGGAACGCATATTGTTCCTTATAGGAAAGGTGGAAACTAAAATGAAAGGAAAAAATTTAGAGGAATTATTAAATAAAAAAGTTAATATAGAATCATTTAGTGGTAAAAAGTATGAAGGAATAATAGTTGGTTATGTACCAGCACAAGATAATGATCCAGAAATTGAAGAAATAAGTATAAAAAATGATGCAGACAATAAAGTCTATTCATTATTTGAAAACGAAGTGAAAATCATAAAAATACTTGAAAAATAGCCAAAAAACGACGCATGAAAATGGAATATAAGGCTATTTAAATTTAAAGGCATATAGTTTTATATGTCTTTTTTTGGTGTCTATAAATAGTGGTGGATTAAATGGATTCTTAAACAGCCAATAAGAAGTTATAAATGTAGGTATGTTATTTAACATACTTATTTTTATATATTACGATTTTGTAAGTTGTTCGAAAACAACACCAGGTCGGAGGCGTTGCTCCGTATAAAAACACGAAAGCCTGAACGAAAGGAGAACTCATGAAAAGAGAAGAACTAAAAGCAATGGGATTAACAGATGAACAAGTAGAATCTGTTATGGCCAAAAATGGTGCAGAGGTTGCTGCATTAAATACTCAGATTACAACCTTACAATCTGAAAAATCACAATTAGAAAATGACAAAAAAGTTATTACAAAAGAAAAAGAAGATAAGGAAAAAGCAATTGCTGATTTACAAAAAAATAGTATTTCAAAAGATGAATACGACAAAAAAATCAAAGAAATTGAAGAAAATGCTAAAAAAGAAAATGAAGATTATATCTATAATGATTTATTAAATAAAGGATTAGATGATGCAAAAGTGTTAAAAGATGATTTGACAAGGGAAGCATTTATTTCACTATTAAATAAAGATAAAGATAAAATTAAATTATCAGATGACAAAAAATCCCTAATCGGATTAAAAGAAATAACTGATAATTACAAAAAACAAGCACCACATTTCTTTGAAAAGAAAAAAGCCAATGGTTATGAACCAGTAAATCCAGAAGGAGGCAAAGGCGATGATGATGGTGAAATTAGTATGGCTGCTAATTTTGCTAAAGAGGCTAATAAAAGTGAAAGCCAAAATACAAAAAGCCAATTTTTTAATTAAATTTTTTAGGAGGTAAAAATTATGTATGTTAATAAAGAAAGTGTAAAAGAAAAAAATTTTTTAGCATCAGCAAAATACCAAAACTTTACTGAGCAAGTAGATGATACAGGTATAGAAGCGGATGAAAAAGGTAGAAAAATAGTTCAAGCAGGAACAGTGTATAAAAAAGGTGAAAAGGCAATAGGTTTAGTATTTGCCGATGTTGATGTAACATATGGACCACAACCTGCAGCAATAATGGTTGAGGGATATGTTTTAGAGGCAAGATTACCTGCAGTTGTATCTTCAGAAGATAAAGCAACAATGACAGGAATTAAATTTAGATAAAATATAATGATAAAAAATAATAAAAAAGGAGAGTGTGTTAATATGCCAAAAAGTGTATTAGAATTATTTAGTCAAAAAGAAGTTTTAAATTATTTAAAAGAAAGAAAATTCCCAGCTTTAATGGGTGAGGAGTTATTTCCAGAAACAAAAAAACAAAGTCTTGAATTCGATGTTTTAACAAATGCAAGTAAAACACCAGTTATAGCAAGTGTTCATGGTTTTGATACAGAATCAGAAATAGGACAAAGGGAAGCAGAGAAAAAAGCTGTTGAATTAGCTTTAATCAAAAGAAAAATGCAATTAAAAGAAAAAGAAATTATTGCATTAGAAAGTCCAAGAAATGATGCTGAAAGACAAGCTTTAATGAAAGATGTTTATAATGATTTTGATAATTTAGTGGAATCAGTAAGAGCAAGAGTAGAAAAAATGAGAATGGATGTTATTGCTAATGGTGTTATAACATTAGATGAGAACGAATTGAATGCTACTATTGATTATGGTGTACCAACTGAAAACAAAGTTGCAAATGTTGATTGGTCATTAGAATCATCAAACCCAGTAAATGATATAATTTCATGGGCAAATAAATTAGATCAAATGCCAGGAAGAATAATAACTTCAAATACTGTACTTGCAAAAATTCTATCAAATAAAAATGTTGTAAATGCATTATTTGGAAAGGATAGTACAAGAATTGCAAGTGTTGGGGAATTAAATACATATTTAAATTCTCTAGGACTACCAAGCATTTATACATATGACAGAAAATATAGAAAATTAGAAAAGAATGGTACATATACAAAACATAGATATTTCCCAGAAAATAAATTTGTTATGATTCCTAATGAAACATTAGGAGAAACAGTTTATGGACCAACAGCAGAAGAAATAAGATTACAAAGAAATCCTGCTATTGATGTTAGAACTGTTGGAAAAATTTTTGCTTGTATGTATGAAGAAGGATTAGATCCTGTAAGCACTTGGGAAAAAGCAGTTGCTACAGCTTTACCAACATTAAGTTGTGCTGAAGATATCTTCCAAGCAGAAATAAAACTATCATAAGGTAAGGACATTAGTCTTTACCTTATTCTTGAAAGGAGAAAGGATTTATGAAAAGAAAAGTAAGAGTAACAGGCCCTGGAGTTAAATTAAATAACATATGGTGCTATATCAATGAGGAAGCTGTAATTGATGAAAAACAATATAAAGAAAATGAAAAATATGTTGAAGTTATAGAAGAAATTGAAGAAACTAAAACAGAAGATATAAAACCAGCAGCACCAGTAGTTCAAACAGAACCAGTAGAAGAAAAAGAAAAAATGCAAGAAGATAACAATCCAGAAAGTAATGAAAAAACAGAAAATGATGAGCAAACAGAAGATGAAGAATTAGAAGCATTAAAAGAAAAAGCTAAAAAACTTGGAATAAAAAATGCTCATAATATGAAAAAAGAAACATTGATTGCTAAAATTGAAGAAGCAAAAGCAGGAGAAGGCCAAAATCCAGAAGGAGAGTAGGTGAAAATATGGTTGATAAAATAAAAAATAAAACTAATATAGATGTAGATAAATTTATAGAAAGACTGAAAAAAGAATTATCTATAAATACTATTTCAAATGATGAAAAGAAAAAAGAAGCAAATGAACAATTAGTTTATTGTATATATGATGTTTTAGTTATTATATTAGATGTAACACACCAAAATATAATTTCAGAGGGATTATATACAACATGGCTAAATATGGTAAAAGATTATTGGTACTTAAATAAGTATGATGATCATTTTGTAAAAAGTATAGATGCTGAAGAAAATGAGGACAAAAATGTCAAAGTTAAAAGTATTCAAGTAGGAGATACAACAACTACATTTGCTGATACAACCTCACAAATTGAAATAAATGGGACAACATACAATACCGGAACAATAGATTTTGATAATGATATTCTAATAGAAAAGTATAAAAAGGCTTTATATAGGCATCGAAAGATGAGGTGGTAATATGAACCAATATACATTGATTGCAAGAAAAAATATTGAAAAACAATATGACTCGGAATGTACGATTTATGAATTAAAACCTAAAGTAATTAACAATATAACAAAAGATGTTGAAACAGAAGTCTTTAAAAATGAAAAATGTAGGATTTCATTCGAAGACATTTATGTGAATACACAAACAGATACGGAAGCAAAAAAAGTACAGAAAATAAAGCTATTTATTGCACCAGAACTAGAAATTAAACCAGGAAGTCTAATAATTGTAACTGGCAGAGGAAGAACTACGAAGTATAAAAATAGTGGTGAGCCAGCAGTTTATGATACACATCAAGAAATAATTATAGAATTATGGAAAGGATGGGCATAATGGCTAAATGGGGAAAATGTGATTTTAGTGAATTTGAAAAATTAGAAAAAGAATTTGAAAAACTAGCGAAAACAGATGTAGAAAAATTCTGTAAAGATGTAGCCAAAGAACTTGCAGCAAGGTTGCTATCAAAAGTTATTCCTAGAACACCTGTTGGGGAAGGAACCTTTGAAGTAATAAATGAAAAAAAATATACAATAAAAAGTGGTGGAACTTTAAGAAGAGGATGGACAGCGAATACAGAAGCAGAAGCGGAAAGTGGAAGTGTACCGGATCCAACTACATATGCAGATTCTTTAAAAATTTTTAAATTTGGTAACAACTATATTGTCATTGTTGAAAATCCAGTTAAATATGCATCTTATGTTGAATATGGACATAGACAAGAACCTGGCAGATATGTTCCTGCGTTGGGCAAACGACTGAAACAAAGTTGGGTTGAAGGAAAATATATGTTGACTATATCTGAAAAGGAACTTGAATCACAGTTGCCAGCAATATTAGAACAAAAAATGAAAAAATATATAGAGGAGTGTTTAAATAATGGTTAAAAGTGTAGTAAATGAGATTATACAGGGAATAGCAAATAAAATCGCACTACTATATAAAGATAAAGGCCAATATCCAATATATACTGATAGAAAGTTACAAAATCTTGAAAAACCTTGTTTTTTTATAAAAGTTCTTAATGGAGAAGAAAAAAAAGAAATAGGATTGAAAGATAGATTTTATAGAGATTTATTAAGTATAGTAATTATTGGGTATGCAATGGATGAAGATACCGAAGTATTAAATGATATGAGTGATACATTATATGAATTAGAATATATAGAATTATCAGATAAATCAAAAATAAGAGCAGATAAATTGAACCATAAAATAGAAGATGGAATTTTACATTTCTTTATAGATTATAAATTATTTATAAAGAAAGATATTAACGAAACAACTAAAATGAATGATTATAATTTGAGTGGGGAGGTAAAAGAAGATGAAGAAAACTAAAAAGGAAACGATAAGTGAAGAAAAATATACAAAAAGTCAAATAGTTAATTCAAAAATCTATATTAGTAATAGAGATTTATTAAATGCAGTTTTAAGAGAAAATAAGAAATATACTAAAATAGAAATTGATGAAATAATAAAAAATTATATGAAAGGAAAGGTGAACTAGTTATGCTAGGAGGAGGAAATTTTATAAGTCAAAATAAAAAGTTACCAGGTACTTATATTAACTTTGCATCAGCACAAGCCACATCTTCTAAAATAGGAGAAAGAGGAATTGCTGCAATGGCAATAGAAATGGACTGGGGACAAGATGAAAGCATTATTGAAGTTACATCAGAGAATTTTACAAAAAATTCATTAAAAATATTTGGTTATGATTATTCAAATGAAAAATTAAAAGGAATAAGAGATTTATTTAAAAATATCAAAAAAGCATATTTTTATAGATTAAATTCTGGAAATAAGGCTACAAATGACCTTGCAACAGCAAAATGTAGTGGGGTTAGGGGTAATGACATAAAAATAGTTATAGCAAAAAATATTGATGAAGATAGTAAATATGATGTAAGTACATATTTAGGAACAAAAGAAGTAGATGTTCAAACAGTTAAAACAGTAAATGAACTAGTAGATAATGACTATGTTACATTTAAAATGCAAACTCTTGCTGTAACAGCAGGAAAAGCTCTAGTTGGAGGAACAAATGGTGATGTAAGTGGAGAAGCACATCAAAAATTTTTAGATAAGTTAGAATCATATGAAATAAATGCCGTTGGATGTACTGCTAAAGATGAATCAACTTCTAATTTATATGTTCAATATGCTAAAAGAATGAGAGATGAACAAGGAATTAAATTTCAAGCAGTTGTATATAACAATTCAGCAAATTATGAGGGTGTTGTAAATGTTAAGAATACAACTGTTGAAGATGATTCAGCACTTGTTTATTGGGTTACAGGAGTAATTGCTGGTTGTGAAATAAATAGATCAAATACAAATAAAACATATGATGGAGAATATACAGTAAATGCTGATTATACACAAGCACAATTAGAAAATTCAATAGATAATGGAGAATTTATACTTCATAAAGTTGGAGATGAAGTTAGAGTGTTGGTAGATATAAATAGTTTAGTAGATATTACAAGTGAAAAAGGCGAAGAATTTAAATCTAATCAAACAATAAGAGTTCTAGATCAAATTGCTTCTGATGTAGCAAGTGTATTTAATTCTAAATATCTTGGAAAAATAGCAAACAATGAAGCCGGAAGAACATCACTTTGGGCTGATATAGTTGCTTTATTCAAAGATTATCAAACTTTACAAGCAATTGAAAATTTTGAAGATGAAGATATTAAAGTTGCAATTGGAAATGATAAAAAATCAGTAACAATTGAAACAAGTGTACAAGTAATAAATGCAATGGAAAAATTATATATGACCGTTGTTGTAGAATAAAAGAGAGCTTTTTAAGTTCTCTAATTTTTTTATAAGGAGGAATTTTAAATGGCAAATATTACAATGAATGCAAAAGATGCCGTTAGTGCAAAATTAGCAGAATGCTATGTTACTATTGAAGGCAGAAGATATTTACTAATGCAAGGTAAGGACTTTGAAGCAAAATTTGAAAAAACAAAGAAAGAAATAAATGTGTTAGGAAAGACTGGTTCTGGTAATAAATCAACAGGTTGGAAAGGAACTGGAAAAATAACAATATATAAAAATACATCAATATTTGATGAACTAATGGAAAGATACAAAAATACAGGAGAAGATATATACTTTGATATACAAGTATCAAATAGTGATCCTACATCAGCAGCAGGAGTTTGCACAATGGTATTTTCAGGATGTAATGTAGATGGTGGAGTGTTAGCTTCATTTGATGTAGATGGTGATTTCCTAGAACAAGAAATTGACTTTACATTTGAAGATTTTTCAAATCCAACAAAATTTACACAATTAGCAGGTATGCAATAAAAATAAAATAAAAAAATAGTTAATGAAAGGAAAGATAAGATATGAGTTTAGAAAGTTTTATGTTGAAAGATGAAGTAAAAGAAGTTGAATATGTTGCTTCTAATAGATTTGTAGATAAAGAAGGAAAAGTAGAAAAATGGAAACTAAAAACCATTACTGCAGATGAAAACGATGCAATAAGAAAACAATGCTATAAACAAGTTCAAGTAGGAAAAAGAATGAAACAAGAATTTGATACTGTAAAATATTTAGAATTATTAGCTGATAAATGTATTGTTTATCCGGATTTGCATAATGTTGAATTACAAGATTTCTATAACGAAATGGATTCAATAAAATTGTTAAAAAAACATTTATTAAACCCAGGAGAATATGATGATTTAATGCAAGAAATACAAGAAATAAATGGATATAGTTTAGATGATGCGGTTGAAGAAGCAAAAAACTAATTAAGGAAGGCGAGAGTGAGGCTGTATATGCACATTTTTGCCTTCAAAAACTTCATAAATTTCCGCATGAATTTCTAAATCTTCCGTTTAAAGAAAAGGCTTTTGTTATTGCATCTGTTCAAATAAGAGCAGAAAATGAAAAAGAAGAAGCCAATAAAATTAAAAAGAAATAATCTTATTTTTCTAAAAGGAGGAAAATATGGCTACTATAAAAAGTTCAATAGTGGTACAAGATATGGCTTCCTCTGTATTTGCAAAAATACATTCTAATGTAAGTAAAACAACAGCAGGATTTAAAAACTTGAATAGTGAAATGTCAAACGCTCCAACAAAAGCAATAAATAATGCTGAAAGGTTAAATGCATCGGCAGTAAAAACTGAATTAGCATATCAAGCAGAGTTACAGGTTCTGAGACAAGTTGAATCTGAAGCTAAAAAGATTATTGCAGCAGAAGGAACACAAAGTGCAAAAGCACAAGATTTAATTTCTAGTGTGGTTGAACAGAGAAGATTAGTAGAAGGTTTAAAGAAAGATTATGATAATGTTTCTAGTAGTATTAAAAATTCTCAAAATAGTCAAGAAAGCTTTAATAATAGTGTGAAAAAGACACAGGTAAACCAAGAGAGACTAAACAATAGTATAAAAAATTCACAAGAAAATCAAGATAAATTTAGTAATAGTATAAACACATCATATAGTAATGGAAATAAACTTCTTTCTACTATAAAAAAAGTTGCATTAGCAGTTGGTGGTATATCTGCAATAAAGGGATTGCTTAATTTGTCAGATGAAATGACAAATAATAAAGCAAGATTAAATTTGATTGTAGATGATGGTGGTAGTGTAGAAGCATTACAAAATAAAATTTTCGTATCTGCAATGAATGCTAGGGCTTCATATCAGACTACTACAGATATTATTACAAAACTAGGTTTACAGGCCGGCAAGGCATTTAAAGGAAATGATGAATTAATTGCGTTTGCGGAACAATTAAATAAAACATTTGCAATATCCGGAACTGAAGCAACAGGAATAGAATCTACAATGTATAACCTAACACAAGCATTATCAACAGGTGTACTTAGAGGGCAAGATTTAAATGCGGTATTTTCAAATGCTCCGCAAATAGTTCAAAATATTGCAGATTATTTAAATGTTCCAATTGGTAAGATTCGTGATATGGCAGCGGATGGAAAGATTAGTGCACAAATTGTTAAAAATGCTATGCTAAAAGCTGCAGATGAAACAAATGCAAAATTCAATAAAATGCCAATGACTTGGAATCAAGTTTTTACTAAAATGAAAAATATTGCAATAAAAGCATTGGATCCGGTACTTAATAAAATAAATGCATTAGCAAATAATCAGCAAGTGCAAGAAATGTTTAATATGTTTATAAACGGTGCTAGTTTAGCAGCACAGGCAATATTAAACTTAATAGAAGGTATATCATGGTTGTTAAGTGTATTAGAACCGGTAGCACCAGTTATACTTGGATTAGTAGGAGCCTATGTTGGATTTAATATAGTCTCAATGATTGCAAGTGGACTTTTAGGTATGTTGTCAATAGCACATGGAATAGCAGGAGCAGCTGAAATGTTACATTCTGGGCAAACTATGGCAGCAACTGCTGCACAATGGGGGTTGAATTCTGCATTATTAGCCTGTCCAATTACTTGGATTGTGATTTTAATAATGGCCTTAATTGTTGCACTAACATATTTATGGTTTACTAATGACAAAGTGGCATACGGAATACTTTATGTTTGGGATGCATTGAAACTAGGAATAATGGTTGCTGGACTTGGAATTCAAGGTGTATTTTATGCGATAGTTTTAGGTGCTATGGCATTATGGTTAGGAATTCAAACTTGTGTACTTGGGGCAATGGCTGCTTGGTTTGCTTTTCAAACAGGAGTAGAGGCTGTTTGTTTAGGTGTTTTAAGCATCTTTCAAGGTTTATACAATGGGGTTGTTTGGTTAGTAAACCGGAATAATTCAAGCATTGAATAAAATACCAGGTGTTCAAATAGATACTGTTGAGGCAGCACACTTTGCTGATGATTTTGCAAGTAAAATGACAAATAATATAATAGATAGAAATGCAAAATTACAAGAAATGGCTAGTCAAATGGATGGAACTGTAGATAAAATAAACCAATTAAAAGGAGAGTTTGGAACAAAACTTAATGCATCAGCAACTAATATACAGAATACAGCAATAGATATGAATAATACTCGACAAGATAGAGTAGACCATCGAAATGACTGGATAAATGGTGCTGGAAATGCAATAAAAAATGTATTAAGTGATAAGAGTTTCTCAATAGATCCATCACAATTTGGAAATGGTACACTAGGAGATATTGCTGGAGATACAAAGGACATAGCCAATAATACTAAAGAAATAACAGATGAAGATTTAAAATATTTAATAGATATAGCAGAAAGAGATACTATAAATAGATTTACAACGGTTCCATTAACTATAAATATGACTAACAATAATAATATTGATAGCGAAACAGATATTGATGGAATAGTTGACTCTTTAACCAAAAGGTTAGAGGAAGAATTAGAATATATTTCAGATGGAGTACATGAATAGGAGGGATTTTTATGGCATATTATTTTTATTTAGGCAATGTACTTCTTCCAATTCCTCCTAGCAAACTTGAACTAAAAATAAGTAATAATAATAAGACATATGATTTGATAAATTATTCACAAATAAATGTTTTAAAAAACCCAGGATTATCAAGTCTGGAATTTGAAGTTGTATTACCAAATACAAAATATCCTTTTGCGATGTATAAAAATAATTTTCAAAATGCTAAATATTATTTAGGTGTATTAGAAAATTTAAAAGTCAATAGATCTGCATTTCAATTTATAGTTATTAGGAAATTTCCAAATGGTAAAGACATTTTTAATACTAATATTAAAGTGGCGTTGGAAGAATATACTATAACTGATACAACAGAAGAAGGTTTTGATACAAAAGTAAAAATAAAACTAAAACAATATAAAGAATATTCAACAAAAAAGGTACAAGTAACAATAAAACAATATAGACCACCAGCAGTTACAAGAACAGTTACAACTAATAATACCGCAGTAGCAAAACCAAGTGGGCAAAATTATACAGTAAAAAGAGGAGATTGTTTATGGAATATAGCAAAGAGATTTTATGGAAATGGTGCTAAATATACAACTATTTATAACGCCAATAGAAGTAAAATAAGAAATCCAAATTTGATATATCCAGGTCAAGTTCTATGGATACCATCATAGGAGGGAAGAAAATGAGCCAACAATTATTAATTCAAAATGGAAATACTGTATATGAACCAGTAGTTCAAGATGAAATAACTTGGACTACTGAAAGAAAAGGTGCTGCTGGAAAACTAGAATTTAAAGTTGTTAAAGATGATATAATTAACTTTGAAGAAGGAAATCCAGTAGCATTTAAAGTTGATAATACAAATTTATTTTATGGTTTTGTGTTTAGAAAAAAACGTGATAAGAAACAAATAATAACAACAACAGCATATGATCAGCTTCGATATTTAAAAAATAAAGATACTAGAGTATATGTAAATAAAAGAGCAGATGAAGTTGTACGCTCTATTGCTAGTGATTTTCAATTAAATGTTGGAATGCTTGAAAATACAGGATATGTGATAGCAAAAAAGGCGGAAAGTAATCAGTCTTTATTTGATATTATATTAAATGCACTAGATGAAACAATAAGAAATCGAAAAGAAATGTATGTTCTATATGATGATTTTGGAAAATTGTGTTTGAAAAACTTAGAAAGAATGAAAGTAGGATTAGTGATAGATGAAGAAACAGGAGAAAATTTTGATTATGAAAGTTCCATTGATTCAGATACATATAATCAAATAAAACTTACATATGATAACTCCGACACAGGAAAAAGAGAAGTATATATAGCAAAAGATTCAAGTAATATTGAAAAGTGGGGAGTATTACAATATTTTGACACAATAGATGAAAAAACCAACGGAGCAGTTAAGGCAAGAGCATTACTAGATTTATATAATCAAAAAACACGAAGCCTAGAAATAAAAAATGCATTAGGGGATATTAGAGTTAGAGGTGGTTCACTTATAATAGTAAATCTGAATTTAGGAGATGTTAAACTTCAAAACTTTATGTTAGTAGAAAAAGCAAAGCATACTTTTAAAAATGGAGAACATTTTATGGATTTAACATTAAGAGGCCAAAACTTTATATCTCAATAGGGGGAAAGTATGAGTAGTTCATTGGGAGAAGTGATAAAAAAGATGGCTGTAGGAGCAAATGATGCAAATGCTCCTACTTCTGTTTTATTTGGAACTGTAACAAGTGTTGAACCACTTGAAATAACAGTTGATCAAAAATTAAAACTAACAAAAAGATTTTTAGTGCTTACTAAAAATGTTAAAGACTATACAGTAGATGTGACTATGGACTGGGATACAGAAAACACATCTTTAGATGCTAATCACAGCCATTCTACAGAGGTTGATTCAAATATAAGTGTTTCATCTGATATATCTCCAAATGATAATAATCAAAAAATAACTAATGATGTAACAGGAGAGGTAAGTGTATCAGTAAAACAAAAAGATATAGATTTAACACATAAGCATAGCATAAAAGGGACTAAAAGTATAACAGTACATAATGCATTAAAAAAAGACGATAATGTTATTTTAATACAACAGCAAGGTGGAATTAACTTTGTTGTACTAGATAAATTTTAAAAGAAAGGTGGTAATAAGATGACACCTAATACAGATAATATCGTAATAAACAATGTGCAAGATACAATAGAACAAACAAGCAAGACATATTATTTGAATATAGAAAAAAATACTATTTCAAAATTTTGTGATGGTATTGATGCAATGAAACAGGCTGTATATTGTATATTAAATACAGAAAGATTTGAACATCTTATTTATAGTTGGAACTATGGAATCGAACTAAAGCATTTAATCGGAGAAAATACAACTTTTGTAATTCCTGAATTAGAAAGAGTAATAACTGAAGCATTATTACAGGATTTAAGGATAACAGAAGTAAATGACTTTGATTTTGAAATAAATAGAAATGAAATAAAAGTGAAATTTACAGTAGTTACAAATATAGGAGAATTTGAAGCGGAAAAGGTGGTGAGTGTTTAATGAGCGTAGTTGATATAGATAAAATTGAGAATTTAGATGAATATTTTGACTATGACACTATTCTACAAAGAATGCTAGATACAGTACCTACTCAAATTGATAAAAGGGAAGGAAGTATTATATATGATGCTTTGGGACCTGCAGCAGCAGAACTAGCACAAATGTATATTTTGTTAAAAAATAATATAGATTTGGTTTTTGCAGATACTGCTGTAGAAGAATATTTAGATAGATTAGCAAACCAAGTTGGTCTTACAAGAAACGAAGCAACATATGCAATAAAAAAAGGAATATTTTACGATGAAAATGATAAGTTAATGGACATAGATGTAGGAGAGCGATTTACAATAGAGGATATAGTATATAAAGCGACCGAAAGAATTGAAAAAGGAATCTATAAAATGGAATGTGAAACTGCTGGGGCAATAGGAAATAATTATGTTGGGAATTTAATACCAGTAAATTATATAGAAAATTTAGCAAAAGCAGAACTAACAGATATTTTAATTCCTGGAGAAGATGAAGAAAGCGACGATTCTTTGAGAAGTAGGTACTATGAGACCACAAGTGAGCAAGGGTTTGGTGGAAATATAATTGATTATCAAAATAAAACAAAAGAGATAGCCGGAGTTGGTGGTGTAAAGGTTACTCCAATATGGAATGGGCCAGGAACCGTTAAACTTACAATATTAGATAGTAATTTTGATAAGGCCTCACAAGTTTTAATTGATAAAGTTCAAAAAGAAATATGCCCTGATTTTACAGATGAAGGATTAGGAATTGCCCCAATCGGACATGTTGTAACAGTTGATACAGTTAAGGAAATTGAAATTTCTATAATTTCTACTGTTACAATATCTGAAACTACAACTATTGAAAATGTAAGAAAACAAATAAAACAATTAATAAATGATTATTTCTTACAATTAAAGCAAAATTGGGAAAACACAGAAACCATTATTATAAGAAAATCTCAAATAGATACAATAATTCTAAATGCAGATGGAGTTATAGATGTAGCAAATACAGTTATAAATAATAAGGCTTCAAATATAGAATTACAAAAATTTGAAATTCCTACATTGAAAGAGGTGACATTAAAATGAAGTTAGTAGAATATATGCCACCATTTCTAAAAAATGTAGTTGAATTTAATAAGATTTTTGATGCAGAAGATGTAGAAATCGAAAGTATGAGGTATTTGATAGATAGTATATTAAGAGAAGTAATTGTAAAATCTGCTAGGACTTATGGATTAGATAGATATGAAAAAATATATGGAATTACAAACAAGGCAGAAACAATAGAAGCAAGAAGGATGAATATTCTTTTTAAAATGAATAATAAAGTGCCATATACATTAAAATGGTTGATAAATACTTTAAATGAAAGCATTGGAAAAGATAACTATAAATTAGAAGCCAAAGATTATGAATTACATATTACTATAAATTTGGTATATACCGAAGCAGCAGAAATGTTAAAAACTAACTTGGTAAAACAAATACCTGCAAATATTATGTTAGACTACAAGTTGGAAACAAAAGCAAATGAATTTATAGGTGCAGTAATATCAAGTCAAGATTATATAAATCTAAATGCAATAGCATTTGAACGAAAAGAGGATATAACAATTATACAAGAAAATAATATTGGACTAGTTGTTTCTAATATGGAATATATGAATGTTGATCCGAACACAGATATAATACTAGAAGATACTATATTAAATGCAGATGAAAGCATAGGTTCTAAAGTGTCTAGGCAAGATTACATTGACTTAAATATAACTACAGAAGAAAAAAAGGAAAATATAAGTATAAATCAAAATACTAATTTAGGTTTACAATTAGCAAGCCAAGATTATATTGAAATAGGAGGTAAAGATTAAAATGGGATTTGAAAAAGTCTATATAACAAAGCAAGGTGCCCTATTGGCAGCAAAAACATTGCAGGGAAAGAAAATACAATTTGACCATGCTGAAATAGGTAGCGGAAATTTGAGTGGTAATGCTGCGGATAAAACAGCGTTAACTACAAAAGTATTAGAATGTCCAATTGAAGAAACAAAAATAACAGGGGATACACAAGCAAGTGTATCTTTTATTTTTAAAAATACTGATGCAAAAAGTGCATTTTATTTTAGAGAAATTGGATTATTTGCAATTGATCCGGATACAAAAGCAAAAGTATTATATGCTTATGCAAATGCAGGAAGTAATGCAGAATATATAAATAATTCTATTGCTGAAAAAATAGAAAAACATATTCAAATAAATGTTATTGTTGATAATGCTAGTAATGTTACAATTACATTAGATTCTACTCAAATATATGTAACTGAAAAAGAATTACAAGAAGCAATAACTGAAGCTAGAGAATTTGTTGGGAAAAATTATGGTATTAGAAGAAAAATTGTAGATAATGTTCTTTCAAAATGGGAGAGAATTTGTGATAATATAGGTTTGGTTGCAAATGCAACAAAAAATGGGGATGAGGTTCAAAACGATTTTGATAATTTATATCCATGGTCTGATATAATTACATATAATTATGATACGAAAAATAAAAAAATAACAGCATTTTATGGAGAACCAGGTTTTAAATTTGATGGATCAAATGGAGAAGTACTTACAAGGATTCCAGAATTTTGGTTCAAAAGAGAAGTTAAAGGTGATTATGAATATATTTATATATCTGATTATAATAGAGCAGGTTATAAACATAGTAAAGAATTTTCTGTTGGTAGATATGGAATTAGCATAGATGCAGAAGGAAATGCCCACAGCATTAGTGGAACAATTCCTGCATATAACAAAACAATAGCAGCATTTAGAACTTTAGCGACTGCAGTAGGCGAAGGATTTTGTCAAATGGATACTAGATACTTTATATTACAATTGTTGTATTTAGTTGAATATGCTGACTATAATTCTCAAAGTAAACTAGGTAGAGGAGTATCTGAATGGTTTAATCAAAAAGCCTTAATTGCTGAAAATAATGTTAACAGAATAATTGTAGCAAATTCAAGTAATATGTATGTTGGTAGAAATGTATCAATAGGAGCAACTGATGCTTGGAATAATTCTGTAGCATCAGAAAGAACAATAACCAAAATAGAAGAATTTTCTAATGGAAGTGTAACTGGTAAGGCAGTGTATTTTGATGGAGCTGCCGTTAATATAGCAGTAGGAAATGCTTTGTGGGGAATAGGTCAAAAAGCAGGACAATGTGATGAATTAGGAATGAAATCAGGTTGTCTATCAAATGACGGATGTCATTCAGTTATATATAGAGGAATTGAGAATGTATTTAGTAATATGTGGACAGCAATAGATGGACTTAATATCAAAGATTATGTAGCATATGTTTGTGATGATCCTACTCAATATGCTTCTGATAAATTTGTTGCTCCTTATAAACAGGTTGGATATACAAATTTAAAACAAACAGATTGTTATCCAAGTAAATTGGGATATGATGAAAATTATCCGGAAATTGAAATACCGATAGAAGCTAATGGAAGTTCCGGAACTGGAATCTGTGATTATTACTGGTGTAGAGCAGGAAACAAAATAGCGTTTGCTGGGGGTACTTTCAACCATGGTGCTGGTGATGGGTTCTTTTGCTTGAGTTTGGACTATGGTTCCGGTTTTTCGAGCTGGGGTTACGGGGCTCGCCTTCTTAAATACCAGTAATAAGCAGGGGTATGGGGGCGGCCAGCCTCCATTATAAATACCTTAATTCAAGAGTAGTTAAAATTTTAAAAAAAAATATATATAATATCCTACAGGGGATTTGATGTGTGCGATCCTGTAATTGTCGTTTTGAATTTTAGCGTTTGCTGGGGGTAATTTCAACAATGGTGCTAATGATGGGTTCTTTTACTTGAATTTGAACAATGGTTCCGGCAATTCGAACTGGAATTACGGGGCTCGCCTACTTATTTTTATTATTTATTACACATCATTTTCCATAGCGCTTGCTAAAAATAGAGTCGAAACTGGACTGGTCTAGTAGCTCCTTTTGAGCGAAAAATCGGTAGACGAAATAAGAAACCAGGAGGAAAAGTGAAAAGAGTAGGAAATATATATGAAAAGATAACAAAAAAAGAAAATATTAGAAAAGCAATTATAAATGCATCAAAAGGAAAAAAAGATAGAAATGGTGTAAGAAAAATATTAGAAGATGTCAATTTTTATGTTGATGAAATATACAATATGCTTATCAATAAAACATATACACCAAGTCCATATATAAAAATGCTAATTCACGATGGTGCAAGAAAAAAAGAAAGAATTATATATAAACCAAAATTTTATCCGGACCAGATTATTCATTGGGCATTGATGCAGCAGATACAACCAATAATTCAAAAAGGAATGTATGAATATTGCTGTGCTTCAGTTCCAAACCGAGGCATACATTATGGGGGAAAATATATAAAAAAAATATTGGTAAACGATAGAAAAAATACAAAATATGCTTTAAAACTTGATGTGAAAAAATTTTATCCATCGATAAATAAAGAAATAATGAAAAGAAAGTTTATGAGAGTTATAAAAGATAGAGATACTTTAGATCTTATTGAAAAAATAATTGATAGCTCCGAAAGTGGACTTCCAATCCGGAAATTATACTTCACAATGGTTTGCAAATTTTTATTTGCAAGATGTAGACCATTTTATAAAGGAAGAAATGAAGGTAAAATATTATTTAAGATATATGGATGATATGTTGCTTTTTCACAGAAATAAGAAGGAATTGAAGAAAATAAAAAATGAAATAGAATTGAAGTTGAAAAAGGAAGGCCTAAATTTAAAGGAAAACTGGCAGCTATTTAAAGTGGATAGTAGGCCAGTTGATTTTATTGGGTATCGATATTACAGAGGATATACTACTTTAAGGCGTGGAAATTTTTTAAGGATAAAGAGAAGGGCAAAAAGAATATATAAAAGAAATAAAGTAACCTTGACAGATGCTTCAGCAATGATAAGTTATTATGGTTGGCTTAAACATTGTAACAGTTACAATTTTAATCAAAAATATATAAGACCATATATAGATATAAATAAGTTAAAAGGAGTGGTGAGCTATGCAAACAGAAAATTCAATAAAACCAAATAAATTTGAAATAAGCAAACATCAGAACGGTAAATGTACCGTTCTTTTTTATGACAATGTAATAGAGGAAAAAGTTACAGATCCAGATGGAGTAGAAACAACAAGATATTTATACGATATGTATGAAGTAGAAGTAAATAGTAGAGATACACTTGCAGAAAGTATTGAAGCAAATTATGATGAATGGTTGAAATTTGCAAAAGAAGAAAATGCAAAAAGGGTTGTGGCAATTCCGGATGTAGAAAGAATTTCTGCATTAGAACAGGCAATTATGGAAATTGGGGAGGTACTTGGCAATGGTTAATTTTTATGTAATTCAAATTAGAGATTTAAAAACAATGACAATTGAAGATGTTCCAAAACTATGGAGAAAAAAAGTAAAAGAAAAATTGGAGGAGGAGTCTAGATAGGGCTCCTTCTTTATACTAAAGAAAGTGAGGAACAATAATGGAAACGATAATAGGTTGTATAATAACAGGTGGACTATCTCTTGTAGGAGTAGTCCTTTCTAATTTATCCAATAATAAAAAAATTGAAAATACATTATCAACACAACAAGCAGTAACAGATACAAAATTGGAAGAACTTACAAGAGAGGTCAGATCACATAATAATTTTGCACAAAGAGTTCCTGTTTTGGAAGAACAAATAAAGGTGGCAAATCACAGAATAGAAGATTTAGAAAGGAGGGAAAAGTAATGACAGTTCAATTATTAGTATATGTTATAACAACATTATTTACTTATATTTTAGGTAAAATATCAAAGCATTTTGGATGGAATGAAACATTACCTATTCCAATACAAAATATTTTGATAGGAATTATAGCGACAATAATAGGTTGTATAATTCATATTGAGGGATTAGATGCAAATAGTATAATACAAGCAGTTGTTACTGCATTAGGTGGAATTGGTACCGCTACTGTATTATATGATGCTAAAAATCAATAACTTAATACAAGAACAAATTTCTTGTAATTTTAAAATACTGGAAGAAAAATAAAAAATCTTCCAGTATTATTTTTTATAAGGAGGTAATGCAATATGGAAGAAGGCAAAGAATTAGCAATAGAATTAGGAAATGCAGAAAATTTAAGAAATTATGAAGAGGAAGGTGAGGAATAATGGCTTATAAAGGACCAGATATATCTGCCTGGCAAGGAGATATAGATATAAAAGCATTAAGTTCACAAGTGGACTTTTTTATTTTCAGAGGATATGCAGGAAGTTCAAAGGACAAAAAAGTAGATAGAAATGTAAATTTATCTATTGAAAATGGTAAACCATATGGACTATATATTTATTCTTATGCATTAAATACTGAACAAGCAAAAGAGGAAGCTCAAAGACTAGTTGATCTTGCAAATAGTTATTCAATTAAACCAGCATTTCTATGTATTGATATGGAAGATGCTGATGGGTATAAAAACAGACATGGTATGCCATCAAATGAAATTTTAAAAGCAATATGTACTATTGAAGGAGAAATATTTGAAAATGCAGGATATTATGCAATAGTATATGCAAATTCTAGTTGGTTTAAGAATCAATTAGCAGGACTAACAAGGTTTGATAAATGGGTTGCTCATTGGCCAGTTTCTTCTGGAAAACAAAAAGGAAATGCAACATCTCCTGATGGGGAAAATGCAAATAATTGTGGTATATGGCAATTTACATCAGAGGGAAAATTGAATGGATACAGTGGAAATCTTGATATGAACTATGCATATAAAGATTTTGTATTAAATAAAAATGGAAATACTAATCCTACTCCTGCTCCAGCTGAAGTACCATCTGATAGTTCTGATACAACGACTTCTATATATAGAGTAAAAAGTGGGGATTGCCTATCAGCAATAGGAAGTAGATTAGGAGTTAATTGGAAGGATATAGCAAGTACAAATGGAATAAAAAGTCCATATATTATTTATGTTGGTCAGTCTTTAGTTATTCCAGGAGCAAATACAACAAATACAAATCCAACATCTAATAATGGCACAACATATACAGTAAAGAGCGGAGATACACTATCAGCAATTGCAGCAAAATATGGCACTACATATCAAAAAATTGCATCAGATAATGGTATATCAAATCCAAATAAAATATATCCAGGGCAAGTTTTAAAAATAAATGGAGCAACGAATAATACAACAAATACACAAGATGTTTCAAAAACATATACAGTAAAATCTGGGGATACATTGTCAGCAATTGCAGTAAAATATGGTACTACATATCAAGAAATTGCAAGAAAAAATGGAATTGCAAATCCAAATAAGATATATCCAGGACAAGTTTTAAAAATATAAAGTAGAGGAAAAAATCCTCTACTCTATATTTTTTAATTTAGTTTGAATATCAAGTAAAATATCGAAGGCTTGATGAAAAGTTATATTATCCATATCCGTAGTTGTAATTTTATTTAGTATTTTCTTAATTTCAACATTTTTCATATAGTCATTGATATTAGAATTATTAGGTAAATTATCTATAATTTTGTACTTTATTTTCATTTTATTTAGTAGTATGATATATTTATCTAATTGAGAAATAGGAAAGCCACATTTTGAAATATTAGGCCCCAAATCTGTGAGCTTTAGACCTAGTTTCTCGTTGATGATTTTAGCATCTTCATTTATTATGTTATAAAAGATTCCAACTCTGAACAAATAAATTGAAGATGCATCTTCTTTTTTTAGTTCGTTATACTGCTTCATTAGTTTGCTCATCCTTTTTTACCTTCTTTCTAGTTTTTTTCCTTACAATGACATCTCCAGGTTCACATTGAAGAACATCACATATTTTTTCTAAAGTTTCAAAATGAATAGCAATAGTTTTGTTATCCATTAGGTGACTAAGTGATTGGTAACTACATTCCATATTTTTGATAAACCAATACTTCGTTTTTTTCTTTTCTTTTAATATTTCATTTACTCTTACATATATCAAATAAATCACCTCCTATCTAATATATCTATTTTACTATGAATGTATCTAGATTTTAACTATGCTTGTTTTGAGTGATATGTAATATAACTATTGTGCAAAATAGGTAAATTTGGTATAATTTCATTGGTGATTATATGGAAGAATTGAAAATGTGTGAAGAAATCATAAATAAAGTAAAATGGTTTATGGAGAGAAAGGACTATAATGGTTTAAGGCTATATATAGATGAAAAGGAGAAAAACATAGAAACATATACTAATAATTTAAATTATGCGGAAGAAGAATATATGGACAGTTTAGTAAATAACCTTAAATAAATATAGTAAATGATAGTAAAAAATAGTAAAATGTAGTATTTTGTCAAAATTTGTCGAATTTTGTAACCGAGTAGTGTCAATAAGTTCAAAGGTATATACCTATCATAGAGAATAGTTATTTTTGGTAACATAATGTGGTAAAATAGAATAAGAGATATCTCCAATAAATATAAGGAGGATAAATATGAAATTGAATTTTATAGAAAGGATGCTATCAAGGGTTTTGAAAAGATATACACATAAAATATACATAAACGGAATTAAAGATGGATTTAATTATAAGTCTTGATATTATAAAAAAAATATTGTATAATAAAATGGAATTGTTGATAACAAGTTGATAACCTATTAAGTTTTTATAGGTTTGAAAAGGTTTTTATGTTTTGCCAAAAAACAGGCAAAACAAGCAAATACACTAAATATAAACGATTTTAAGAAACAAATAATTACGTTCCAATGATTTTTCCAATTATAATGGAGGTTTAATTCGGAGGGAAAAAGGAGAAATAAACATGGATTATAAAGATTTAGCAAACTTAATATTTCCAGATGCAAAGGAAATATCATATTATGAAGAAAAATACCCAGAAAGAAATTTACCAGAAGGAGCAATAGTAACAAGATTTGCTCCAAGTCCTACAGGATTTGTTCATATTGGAGGGCTATATCAAGGGTTAATAGCTAGAAAATTAGCAAATCAAACAAATGGAGTATTCTTCTTAAGAATAGAAGATACAGACCAAAAAAGAGAAGTTGAAAATGGAATTATCGGAATAGTAAATTCTTTAAAAGATTTTGGATTTGAACCAGATGAAGGAATGATTTCTGAAAATGAAGGAAAAGGAAATTATGGACCATATAAACAAAGTCAAAGAAAAGAAATTTACCAAGCATATGCAAAATACTTAATTGAACAAGGAAAAGCATATCCATGTTTCTGTACTCCAGAAGATGTTGAAGAAATAAGAGCTAAACAAGAAACTGCAAAAATTAGACCAGGTTATTATGGGGTTTGGGCAAAATGTAGAACTATTCCAGTTGAAGAAGCTATGAAAAGAATTCAAAATGGAGAAAATTATATAATAAGATTTAAATCTCCTGGAAGAGAAGATAGAAAAATACAACATCATGATGTTATTAAAGGAAAGGTTGATTTCCCAGAAAATGACCAAGACATAGTAATTATAAAAGCAGATGGTTTACCAACATATCATTTTGCACATGCAGTTGATGATCACTTAATGCATACAACACACGTAATAAGAGGAGATGAGTGGTTATCATCAGTACCACTACATTTACAATTATTCCACGAGTTAGGATTTAAAGCTCCTAAATATGCACATATTGCACCAATTATGAAAAATGATAATGGTAATAAAAGAAAATTAAGTAAAAGAAAAGATCCTGAGGCTGCAGTAAGTTATTATGCAGAAGAAGGAATTCCAGCAGAAGCGGTTAAAGAATATTTATTAAATATTGCAAATTCTAATTTTGAAAACTGGAGAAGAGCTAATCCAGATAAACAATTAGATGAATTTGAATTACAATTAAATAAAATGAGTGTTAGTGGTGCATTATTTGATATGGTTAAATTATTAGATGTATCAAAAACTGTAATATCAAAAATGACTGCTGAAGAAGTATATGAAAATGCTAATATGTGGGCAACAAAATATGATGCAGAATTAAAAAAATTATTAGAAGATAAAGAATATGCTTTAAAAGTTTTTGGAATAGAAAGAGGAAACAAAAAGCCAAGAAAAGATATTTCAAAATGGTCAGATGTAAAAGAAAATATTTCTTATATGTATGATGAAGAATTTGCAAAAGATGAAAATGAATACCCTTATCAAGTTATAAATGATAAAGAATCAATTTCAAAAATATTAAAATTATATGTAGAAAAATATTATGATGAAAATGATGATAAACAAGCATGGTTTGATAAAATAAAAGAATTAGCTGGAGAAATGGGTTATGCAAAAGAAGTAAAAGAATTTAAAGCAAATCCAGATATGTACAAAGCTCATGTTGGAGATGTAAGTACAGTATTAAGAATAGCTTTAACAAAAAGAACAAATACTCCAGATATGTATGAAATTATGCAAATATTAGGAAAAGACAGAATGGCTCAAAGATTTAACAAAGCTATATAATTTATTATAAAAGTAGAGGAAAATTATGGAATATAATAAATATGAAGTTGGAGATATTGTTAGAACCAAAAAACAGCATCCTTGCGGAAGTAAATTATGGGAAGTTACACGAATAGGTGTTGACTTTAAATTGAAATGTCAAGGGTGCGGACATATAATAATGTTGCCAAGAGAAAAGGCATTGAAAGCAATTACTAAGAAAATAGAAAAAGAAGAAAATTAAGAAATAGTATTTGTTGAGAGGAAAAAATATATGGAAAAGAAATATCTTGTTTCAGAGACTACAAAAGAAGAAAGAAAAGAAATAGTGAAAAATGCACTAGGGATTTCTTTATTAGGAGCAGATATGCCAAGTGATGATGTTCTGCAATTAGCTAAGCAATATATTGATGGTAAAATTGAAATTGAAGAAATTCAAAAGAAGGTGTTAGAAAAATATACAAATGGAGGTAATAAATAATGGAAGATCCATATGTATACAAAGATACAGGAACATTAATAAATAAATTAGGAATAAAGGACTATGAAGAACTTAGAAAAGCAGAGTCAGATATATCTTTTGTAAAATTGCTAAGTGTAGATGCTAATGTAGATTGTCACAAATTTGATTTAGAATATATTCAAAATATTCATAAATATGTTTTAGGCGATATTTATGACTGGGCTGGAGAGTTTAGAACGGTTCCAATGGAAAAGTCAGAAGAAGTATTAGGTGGAGATACAGTTAGATATTCCTACCCAAAAGAGATAATTCCAAAAGCTCAAAAGTACATAAATGAAATAAATAGTATAAATTGGAATAATATAGAATTAGAAGATAAAGCTTTAAAATTTTCAAAATTAATTGCTGGATTATGGCAAGTTCATCCATTTAGAGATGGAAATACTAGAACTATTATTACATATGCTTTTAGATTTGCTGAAGAGCATGGATTTAAAATGGATAGAAATTTAATTTTAGAAAATTTTGGTTATGTAAGAAATGCTTTAGTAAAAGCTTCTGATGGTGAATATTCAGAATATAAATATTTAACACATATAGTAAGAGACTCAATAAAAAATGGTCAAGAAAGTGTTGAAAATAATAATACAAAAGTAGCTAAAAATAAAGAGGAAAGTGAAGAAGAAAGATAAAAGGTAACATTCTACAAATTTTGACATAGTATATAGTATAACATCATAAAAAATAAGGTGTTATATGGAGGTGACTTTTATGGAGCCACAAGAAGTATTTTACTGTAAAGAAAAGAAAGAAAAATGTAATAATAACAAATGCTTTGGTATTGTTACTATTATATTAGCAATAGCTTTAGCTTTTGTCGTAGGATTATTAGTTGGTGCTGCTGCTATAGCTTCAGAAATCTTATCATCTTTTGCTGCAATAATAGTCTTAGCTGTAATTCTTGCATTACTTTTAATATTATCAATAATAATAATGATTTGTAATAGAAAGAAAGACAAAAAAGAAAAATGCTGTCACTAAAATTAAAAAATAAAAGTTTGGGAGAAATGGTATAGCCATTTTTTCCAAACTTTTTATTTTTTAATTTCTAAATATATTTTTCTATTTCATTCCAAACATCATCCATATAAACTTTTCTTTCAGAAGAGAAAGGAAAAGTAGGAATATCTCCAATAGGGTTTAAAGATTTTTGTAATTTTGTAGCTTCAGCAGATACTTTAGTAACTGCAATTTTATCAGCTTTATTAGCCAAAATTATACAAGGAAGACCTGAACGAATAACATAATCGTACATTAATCTATCATTTGCAGTAGGTGTATGGCGAATATCAACTAAAAATATTATTAATGCAATTTGTTTTCTATTGAAAAGATATTCTTCAATAAAATTACCAACTTGTTCTTGTTCTTTTTTAGACATTTTACTAAAACCATAACCAGGTAAGTCAACAAAATAGAACTTTTCATCCATATTATAAAAATTGATTTGTCTTGTTTTTCCAGGTTCACTACTTGTTCTTGCTAATTTTTTTCTATTTATCATAGTATTTATAAAACTAGATTTTCCAACATTAGATTTTCCAACTAAAACAATTTCAGGAAAATCATTTTTTGGGTATTGAGCAGGTTTTACTGCTGAAACTTCAAATTTTGGATTATTTATTATCATTTAAAATTTTTCCTCTCTTTTTATTTTTTAGGAACTATTTTTTCAGCTCCACCCATATATGGTCTTAAAACTTCTGGAATTGTTACACTTCCATCTTCATTATAATTATTTTCTATTACAGCAATTAGTCCTCTAGGTGTTGCAACAACTGTATTATTTAATGTATGTAAGTAATAATTTCCTTTTTCACTCTTTACACGAATTCCTAAACGTCTAGCTTGAGCATCTCCTAAATTTGAACAACTGCAAACTTCAAAATATTTTTGTTGTCTTGGGCTCCAAGCTTCAATATCACATGATTTTACTTTTAAATCAGCTAAATCACCAGAACAACAATCTAATTGTCTTACAGGTACATTCCAGCTTCTAAATAAGTCAACACTTAATTTCCACATTTTATTGTACCATTCCATTGATTCTTCAGGTTCGCATAAAACAATCATTTCTTGTTTTTCAAATTGATGAACACGATATAATCCTCTTTCTTCTAATCCATGAGAACCAATTTCTTTTCTAAAACAAGGTGAATAAGATGTCATACATATTGGTAATTCATCTTTTTTAATTAATTGTTCTTTAAATCTTCCAATCATAGAATGTTCAGATGTACCAATTAAGAATAAATCTTCACCTTCAATTTTATACATCATTGCATCCATTTCTTCGAAACTCATAACACCATTTACAACATCACTACGAATCATAAATGGGGGAATTGCATAAGTGAAACCATTATTAATCATATAATCTCTAGCATATGCAAGCATAGCTTCATGTAGTCTGGCAACATCACCAATTAAATAGTAGAAACCAACACCGCTTGTACGTCCAGCAGATTCTTTATCTAATCCATTAAATCTTGCAATAATATCTGCATGATGAGGAATTTCATAAGCTGGAACAGTTGCTTCTCCAAATCTTTCAACTTCTACATTTTCACTATCATCTTTACCAATAGGAACAGATGCATCCATAATATTTGGAATTTTCATCATTCTTGATTTTATTTCTTCTGCATATTCAGTTTCTAATTTTTCATTTTCTTCAAGTTTAGAATTAATTTCTTGAACTTTAGATTTAATACTTTCAGCTTCATCTTTTTTGCCATTTCTCATAAGATTTCCAATTTCAGCACTTAAAGATTTTCTTTCAGCTCTTAGATTATCTCCATTTAATTTTGCTTCTCTATTTTTTTTATCTAAATCAATTACTTCATCAACTAAGTGAAGTTTGTGGTCTTGAAATTTATTTTTTATGTTTTGTTTTACCACATCAGGATTTTCTCTTAAAAATTTTATATCTATCATAATTTACCTCCAATTAAAAATATTAAAGTTGTTATTTTAAATAATCTCTTTCAATATCTTGTACTATTTCAAATCTATGTTTTTGACCTGTTATATTATCAGGTCTATCTATTGGGATTTCCGACAAAAACATTTTTTCAGGTCTTACCCAAAGTTGTCTTTTATCAGCTCTTTCATATAAAGGTTTATATACTACTATTCTTTCTGTTGTTTCTGAATCGTATGCAATATTTTCTACAAAATAATAGTTACCTTTAAAATGGCGATAAACTTTTCCAATTTGTACTTCTTCCATAATTGCCTCCAATATCTATAAATAATACAGATATTATATAATATTTTTGTATAAATATCAATAAAATGTGGAAAAATTCTAAAAAGTAGGGTGGTTTGAGTGAAAGTTTGATGAATTGGGATTTGAATATGTTGAAATTATTGTTTTTTCGGCTTCCTTCATAATTTAAGAAATTCTAAATTGATTTTTTGGGACCCTTTCACTTAGTCCTCGCTAGCGCTCGACGTGAACATTCCCCTAAAAATCAATTAAGAATTTCTAAAGTTATTACGGGCGCACTCAAAAGCAATAATTTCAACATATTCAAATCCCAATTCATCAAAACTTTACTCTAACTAAAAAAGGAGAAGAAAGTATATGTTTTTAGAAATAATAAAATTTATAATTTATTCAGCCTTAATAGTCTTAATATCAAAATATATTTTAGTAACAACTTTAAGAAAATTAGCTGAAAGTTTAAAGTTAAAACCTAAAACAGTTGGAAATATTGCAGGATATGCAACATCTATACCAGAACTTTTAACAATAACAACATCAAGCTTAAGAGGACTATCTGGCGCAAGTGCTTATAATATAATAAGTTCAAATGTAATAAATTTTATTCAATATATTGGAGCAATTTTATTAAATAAAAATGTTGATAAAATAAAAAATAGAGCCATTATTACAGATATAATATTAGTAATTTTTACAATTTTGATTCCAGTAGTTTTGTTAAAGATGAATATTGAATTAAATATAATGATTGTACCAATTTTTGTTATTTTGTATATATTATTTAGAGTTATTAATGATAATGTTCATAAGATGTATTTAAAAAATGAAGATGAAAAAATAGAACATGAAATTGAAGTTGAAGAAGAAAAGGAAAGCAAGAATAGATTTCAAACAATAAAATATATTATTTATTTAGTAATAACAGGATTTTTATTATATTTTGTTGGAGATAAACTAGGAAATACTTTAGAAACGTTGTGTAAATTATTTAATATATCAGAGGCTATTATTGGAATATTGCTAGGTTCTATAACAAGTATTCCAGAGTTAATGACATTTTTTGAATCACAAAAACATTATAAAAAGGAAGATGATGATATGCTTGGAGTTGTAGAAGCAACTAATAATTTGCTTACTTCAAATATTTTAAATCTTTTTGCAATTCAGACAATTGGAATATTGATAACAAGTATATTATAGAAGTAATAAAAAAATCCGACATAAGTGTACTGAATCCAAAAAATATTTGATTTTTTGAGCTCAGTACATAGTGTTGGACTTTTTTAATTATATATTTGCAAGTTTTCTTATTTTATAGCAAATATATTGAACTGCACTAGGACTTAAGTTTTCCAAAGATATTAATGAATAAGAACTCTCTGGAATAATAGTAACTAGTGCAACTTTTTGATTGTGAAACCAGCAAAATACTTTTCTCCGTTTTACTTCATAATCAAAAATACTTTTGGAGTGTTCAATTTTGAACATTAGTTGATAAAGCATAAAAAATCTCATGATGTCAATGTTCTCCTTTTTCTATTCTATATTTTTAGCTTATGCATTATATCATATAAAATTCAATTGTATAGATAAAAAAACAAAATTCACAAAAAATTCACAAAAAAAATTAGCACAATGTATTGACAAGTGCTAAAAAAGGTTATAATATATATAAAGATTAGCAATCAAACATGATGAGTGCTAAAAGAGGTGAGAAAATGCTAGATGATAGAAAAAAGAAAGTATTAAAAGCAATAGTAGAAGAATATATCAATACAGCAGAACCAGTTGGTTCAGTAGCCTTGACACAAAATGAAGACTTGAAGTATAGTAGTGCGACAATAAGAAATGAAATGGCAGACTTAGAAAAAGCAGGTTACTTAGAAAAAACACATACATCAAGTGGAAGAATACCATCAGAAAAAGGCTATAGATACTATGTAGATGAATTACTAAAAGATGATAATATTAGCTTAGAGGAAATCAAATACATAAGTGATAAATTAGAAACAAAAGTAAATGAAATCGAAGATTTAACAAAAATTGCAACAACAACAATATCAGAAATTACACATTATACAACACTTGCAATAGGACCAAGTACACAGGATTTGTTAATAGAAGAAATAAAATTCGTACTATTAGGCCCAAGAATGTTAATGGCAATAATTCTTACAAATACAGGAATGGTAAAAGAAACAATAATAAAATTTGATGAGGACATAACAGACAAACAAGTCGAAACAATAAATTATATGTTCAACAAAAAATTAAAAGGTCAACCATTAGAAATTATAGATGCTCCATTAGAGGAATATTTGATTAATGAAATGAAATACAGTGTAAAGGTAATAAAACCAATAATAGAACAAATAAAAAAAGTAATTTCAAAAGATAGACAAATATATTTAGAAGGAGCAAATAAATCATTTGACTTACCAGAATTTAATAGTTTAGCAGTTGCAAAAAACTTCGTTAATATAATAGATGAAAAAGAATTAATGACAGATATATTAAATTCAGGATTCGCAAAAGATATAAATGTTTATATAGGCGATGAAAATGAAAAAGAAGAATTAAAAGACTTTAGTGTAATAACCTTTAAACATAAAGTTGGAGACAAAGATATGGGAACAATAGGAATTATAGGACCAAAAAGAATGGATTACTCAAAAGTCATTTCAGTTATGAAATATATAAACAAAAAATTAAAAGATAAAGGAATATAAAGAAAGAGGCGATAAAATGGCAGAAAATGAAAAAAATGAAAATGTAGAAGAAACAAAAGAAGTAAAAGAAAAAAATGAATTACAACAGAAACAACAAGAATTAGATGACTTAACAGATAGATACAAAAGAATATTAGCTGAATTTGAAAATCATAAAAAAAGAAGTCAAAAAGAAAGAGAAGGATTATATAATTCGATATTAGGTGATGTTGTAGAAGTAATGCTTCCAATATTAGACAACCTAGAAAATGCAGCTAAAGTTCAAACAGAAGATGAAAATTACAAAAAAGGAATTGAACTTGTATTAAAACAATTTCAAGATGTACTTAAATCAAAAGGCGTAGAAGAAATCAAAACAGTTGGAGAAACTTTTGATCCAGAGTTACATGAAGCAGTTAGCAGTGTACAAGATGATACAAAAGGTGAAAAAGAAATTGTTCAAGAATATAGAAAAGGCTACAAATTAGGACATAAAGTTATTAGACATTCTATGGTAGTAGTCGCAAATTAGTTATTAATTTTGTTAAAAGTTGTCAAGTGGGACGGGGAATATTGACAACTTATGATTAGAAAAATATATTTATAAAATTTTAAAAAATTAAAAGGTGTCAAAAAAGTCCGTCCCTTTTGACAGAAGAAAGGATGATAAAAATGGGAAAAATTATAGGAATTGACTTAGGAACAACAAACTCATGTGTAGCAGTTATGGAAGGAGGAGAACCAGTAGTAATACCAAATGCTGAAGGTAATAGAACAACACCATCAGTAGTTGCTTTCTCAAAAAATGGAGAAAGATTAGTAGGACAAATAGCAAAACGTCAAGCAGTTACAAATCCAGATAATACTGTTATATCAATAAAAAGAAAAATGGGTACAGCTGAAAAAGTTAAAATAGAAGGAGATAGCTTTACACCACAAGAAATATCAGCAATGATATTACAAAAATTAAAAGCAGATGCTGAAAATTATTTAGGACAAAAAGTAACTCAAGCAGTTATTACAGTTCCAGCTTACTTCAATGATAGCCAAAGACAAGCAACAAAAGATGCTGGTAAAATTGCAGGACTTGAAGTATTAAGAATTATAAATGAACCAACAGCAGCAGCTTTAGCTTATGGAATGGACAAAGAACAAGATCAAAAAATATTAATATATGACTTAGGTGGTGGAACATTTGATGTTTCTATACTAGATATTGGTGATGGAGTATTCGAAGTTTTATCAACAAGTGGTAATACACATTTAGGTGGAGATGATTTTGATAATAAAATTATAGATTACCTAGTAGATGAATTCAAAAAATCAAATGGAATTGATTTAAAATCAGATAAAATGGCAATGCAAAGATTAAAAGAAGCAGCAGAAAAAGCTAAAATAGAATTATCAGGTGTTCAACAAACACAAATCAACTTACCATTTATTACAGCAGATGCAACAGGACCAAAACACTTAGATGTAACATTAACAAGATCTAAATTTGAAGAATTAATTCATGATTTAGTAGAAGCAACAGCTGGACCAGTTAACCAAGCATTAAAAGATGCAGGATAAACAGCAAATGATATTCATAAAGTATTATT
>JABLTL010038992.1_pt1 | contig 149145 bp, 149 predicted proteins | sample 7160151 | NCBI WGS metagenome assembly JABLTL01 (sample SAMN14651223, study PRJNA627086) | human gut metagenome | isolation source: feces | host: Homo sapiens | reverse complement strand
TTTGAACCGACGATGGAGGTGTTGCAGACCTGTGCCTTACCACTTGGCTATGGCTCCATGTGCATATAATTATAGCAAATTATATGCATCATTTCAACACTAATGTGTATTTTATGCCCCTAATTGTTAAAATTATTTCGATTTTATTTGCTTCTGCTAATTCAGAAGGCACTTCAACATAAGAATATTCATCTGTTTTTAATTTAGTAGGTATTTTAGTAATTGAAGCAGTTTTATATTTTCCTCTATATCTATAACTTATTTTTCCAAAATAACTTAATAAATCTCCTAAGTTAGTTATATACTTATTCATGTATAAATCTTCATCTAAATCTAGTGTTCCTCTTAGCTTTAATACAGATAAATTTCCTTTTCCTGTAGAGATCGGCTTTACTATATATGTATTAATCATACAATTATTTTCTTCTATGCAATACTCGTATTTTTCTTTAAATGTAGTAGCTATTTCATATGCGTTTAATACTAGATTTGTTTTACCTAACATTGTTTCTTCAAGATTTAGTCTTATTGGTAAATATAATTTTCCATAATCTTCATCATGATCTATATATTTTGGAACAATATTAATATCTTTGTATTCAGATTCTAAAGTAGTAAAATTTCCGTAATCATAGTTTTTAATTTTTAATATAAACTCTGATTGGTTTACACTGTTATCTAGTTCAAAAACTATTATAAATTCTTTTGTCTCTCCACTCTTAATTTCAAAAGGACTATAAGTTTTTCCGACATCAATAAATTTGTTATCTAGACCAAATGTTGGAATTAACATCGTATTATTTAATTCCAATCTAAATGTTTCTCTATATAAATTATAATTAGTCGTTGTTTTGTTGTTTGCTTTTATTTTTATTAAGACATATTTTTTATCTTTTGTTATTACATTATCATTTATGTCTTTATCTGTTACATAAGAAGACATTACAGTGTAATAAACATTATTAGCAAGTATTTCTACGTTTTCATTATAACTAACGTTATATATTTTTATATTTACAAAAATTGCTAATGAAGTCGCTAATACTATTATTGATGCTAAAACAGTTACAATAAATTTATTTTCCAGTATAAAGTATTTTGTTAATCTCAATGTTTTTCTTAAAAATCTTGCTGTTTTATAGTTGTTTTTGCCAAATTCTACTTCTACTTCTTCGTAGTCTTTGGTATCTATTTGCATTTCTTCTAAATCTTTTTTGAAATCAAATTGTTTTAAATTAAATCCTAACGTTCTTCCACAAATTATAAATAAGAATACAATTTGTGGTAGTGAAACTATAACGCTTATATCTCTGATAGCTCTAACTGTTTCTATACCTAAACTTTTACTTTGCAAGTTTTGGAATATTGATAACATGTAAATAAAATAAACAAATAATATAATATAATATAAACATAAGAATACATAAGTTTTTCTATCTTTATTTTTTAAAGATAGAATGAAATATATTAAAGCACTTATCAGTACCGCTAGAATAGTTACTACAAATAATGTTAAGTCTATGTATTCTGAAGCTAGCATTGATGACATTACGTAATAATGATTTGTTGCATAATCGCTAAAGAATGTGTAAATATTTATTGATTTTACCGCTAAAAAAACCAGCATAGCAAAAAGAATGCCATGTATCCATCTAAATTTTTTTATTAGAAAAGCATAAGGTTTTTTTATTATCACCCTAACCAACTCCTACTATAAAAATTATATCATGATAAGAAAAAAAAGACTAGATACTTAGTCTATTTTTTATAATATATCATTTGTCCTGGTAATAAATAAATTGTTTTATTGTTACTAACAATATCTGACTCTTTTACACCAAATATATTACTAACATTATAAAGTGTGTCCCCATCTTTTGTTATATAATAACTAACATCTTTTTTAGGAATTAGTAATGTTTGTCCAGGGTATATGTAATCATCTAAATTTAATCCATTTAATTCTGATAATAATTTTGTATTAACATTGAACTCTTTTGAAATCTTATATAAAGAATCACCTTTTTTTATTTCATATAATGTATAAAATGGACTTTCTAGTTTCTTATCACTATTTTTATCTATCATAATAATCACCTAGTGTATTATATGATTTCTTTTTGTAAATGCTATTTAATATACATAAAAATTGTATTATCCTTATTAAAGTTTAGTTCATAATTATAAAATACTTTGTTATTTCCTTTTAAAGGGTTATATAAATATAAATTATCTTCAAAAATATAATATATATCATCTTGATACTCATAGATAATGTTTGATATATAGTTTGATATTTTAATTGTAATATTACTATTTTCATTTATTTGTTTTAATAAAATATTATTATCTATTTTATAAGTATAATTTGATCCTTTTGTATCTTCTATTTTAAATTTATTTATTTTATACTCAGTTTTACTGCATGTTACCCATTCTCCATCTTTGTACTTAGTAAATCCTTTTTCTGCGTTTCCTATTACTGTTAATTTACTATTTTTTAGATTTAATTCATATAACACGCTATTTTTATTATCAAATATATATAATTTATTTTTTATATTACCAACTATATATGAATCAAAATCTATTTTCTTTTCTAATGATATAGAATCTATTTTATATGTTTCAAGATTTAATTTTATTAGTTTTGAATATTCGTGTTCTTCATCATAATTTGGCATATATATTATATTATCTATGATATATGAAAGGCTATTATCATATCTATCTTTTTTAAATACATTTACATTCTTATATGATTTACCATTCATGATTATATAGCCTTTATAAGTCCATAGAGCCATATATTCATTATCCTTAAGTAAATTATAATACTCGAAGTCTTTTTTTGGTTTTGAGTCTAAATTTGATTTAAATTGATAATCAGTTAACATTTCATCATCTATAAGATTATAGTCAACATATTCTTCAGTTTCTTTATCATAGCATAATGGATAAGTTTCCATATCCTTAATAGAAGGAATTATACAATAATAGTTTGTTAAATCTAGTTCTTCTATTTTATTAATTTTAGTTTTAGATAATTTTCTTTTAGAATATATATCAAAATTATATGTTTTATCTTTATTAATTTCAAAATAAAATCTTTTATCTTTATAAATTGTTTTAACATCGTATCCATTTACTTTATACTCTATTTTATAATTTGATATATAAAATTTTGTTAATACAGCAATTATAGTTATTATTATAATTAAGAATAAACTTTTTTTCATATACTTCACCTATAAAAATTATACTATATACAAAGAAAAAAAACTAGTTTCCTAGTTTTTCTTTACTTTCTTAGTTTGCTAATAAACCTGCTTTTGTTAGCATGTTTCTTGTACCAGATTCGTCTTGTTCTCCAGTATGATCTAGTACAAAGTTTCTATCTTTTACAATAAATGTATATGGAACATATCCTTCATATTTTTGTAAATTAATAGAATTTGTTAATATTGTATAATCATCTTGAGATAGTTGATCTGATTCAAAGAAATATAATTTGATTTTTTCTTTTTCACAAATTTCAGTTATGATTGGTTTATAGTTTTGGCAATGTGGACAAGTACTACTTGCAATAACTGTAACTACTCCTGCTCCACTATTTAAATCATTATACCAATTTTTAATTGTATCTGATGCTAATGAAACATCAACTTTCTTTAATTCAGTACCACCTGAATTTTGATTGCTATTTTCTCCACTATCACTTAATATAAACGAAATACCAACAAATGCCCAAATACATAATGCAACTAATCCTGCTTTTCCTGCTTTAAGTGCATCTTCTTTTCTTTTGTTTTTCCATACAAAATATAGTATTATTCCAACTGGTGGTAGTACTAAACCGATCAATACCCATAGCCATCCTAAATTAGCATTTTTTTTCAAATGTTTTTTTGTTTCTTTTACTTCAACTACTACCTTTTCTGCATTAACTACAACTTTATCTACTTTCTTTTTTGTAGGCTCTACAGTAGTTACTTTTTTAGCAGTATTATTTATCTTTTTTCCTTTTTTATTGTTTTTAGCTGTTGCCATATATTTACCTCCATATTAAGTTTATCTTTTTTCACGTTAAATTACAAGAAAAAAAGAGAAATATCTCTATATTTCTCTTTTTATTCACATTTTTCTTCGCCTTGTACTGTTCTTGTTTCTCCAGTTTTTGTCCATCCAGATAAGCTTGTACGTTTACTCCATTTATAAACTGTCTTCTTGCTTGTTGTCTTAGTTGCATTAATTTTTGTACTAGAGTATTTGTTACATTTGTTGCCTTCTAATTTATATCCACTATCACATTTTTTTACTGTTGAAGATTCTCTTACTGTTTTCTTACAATACTTACCATCAAGAGTATATCCCCTTTCACAAGTATAATGATAAGAACCATTAGTTACATAATAACATTTTAAGCTTGATCCTGTTCCAGTTGAATAATTTGAATTACTTGGACATTTATATGAGTATCCACCTGATACTTTTTCTAAGTAATAACATTTTAAGTTAGCTCCTGAACCATAGCTTCCATCAGCATATGATGGGCATCTATAAGTTGTTGTTCCTGATGTAGTTGTCTTTTTATAGTAATAACATTTTAAGCTTGATCCTGAACCTTCACTGCCTTCAGCATATGATGGACATCTATAAGTTGTTGATCCTGGTGTAGTTACAGTTTTGTCTCTATAACATGTATCTGTATAAGTTTTTGTTACATCTCTATAACATGTATCTGTGTAAGATTTTTTAACTTCATTACATGATTGATATGGAACTGATTTATAACATGTATTACATGATGTTTTATATACACCACCTACATATTTAGTTGAACATTGACAACTATATGCTTCTTTTTTATATTTTGTAGTACATTGAGTTTCAGTTTTATATTTTGTACAATCATAAGATTCTCTTACAGTTTTTGTTTTTTGACAACTATATGCTTCTTTAACAGTAGATGAACTACCGCTGCTTGTTGATTTAATTGGGTCAACATAAACTTTAGTAGTAGTTGTTGTTCCTGATGTTGTTTCTTTAATTGCATTTATATAAACTTTTTCATAAGAATCATTATTCTTAACTCTGATAGTTTCTAATAATTTTTTAGTTCCACTATCGATTACTTTAGTAGCATCAACTGTTATAACTTTTGTAGTTGTTGTTGTTTTATTTGCTGATTTAGAATCAACTAATTTACTTTTAACACAATATTTACCAGATTTTTTATATCCGCTTGGACATTTATAAGTAGTAACATTACTTAATTTTTTATATTTATATTCTGTGATTTGTTCAACACTACAAGTTTTAGAACATAATGCATCTTTACAATAATTATGGCATCCTAGAATTTTTACAGTATAATCACTTTCTTTATTACATACTAGGTTTGTTTTTAATTCATAACCATTGTCAGTTTTTGTAACACTTACATATGAATCATATTGGTTACATGAATTACCATCTTCATCAACAAATGGTAATACTAACTTTTTATCAAACATATCAGCAAGTGATATTCTATTTGTATCTCCGATTTCTTTAGGTAACTTGTCATCTGTGAAATAACTTTCACCAGCTTCTTGCATATATTTAATATTTTCTCTGAAAACATTACTATAGAATGGTTTCATATTTGGAACATTCTTTTCAAATAACCAAATTAATATAAAGATAAACAATGCTGCAAAAATTAATTTAACAATTATATCAAGTATACTAAATCTAGATCCTCTTTCATTACTATACATAACTTTTCCCCCTTTTAATTATTTTAAAGTCATTTGTTTTAATTCTCTATATTTAAATTCTAGTTGATCTCTTAAATCTTGATCAAAAGCTATTGAATCTGGTTCTTTATCAACTTCGATTCCAGCAGCTTTTGCTATAACTGTATCATATTCACCACTTGTTACTCCAACGAAGATTTCATTTACAGTTAATTGTTTCATAGTTTTTGAATAATAATCAACACAAGCATCTATACATACAGGTTGCATTGCATTTAAATTGTATTCAAATACATATGGTCCATATTTTGCAACTGATGCATTTAGTGCTAATGCTCTTTGTGCAGCAGGTAAATCAAATGGACTCTTATAATCAGTCATCTTACCATCTATTTCATAGTTCATACCTTGAAGTGACCATTCATACCATAATTTCTTTCCTAATGAAGCTATTGCTCTTTGAGCTTTTGCTCCATCACGATTATTTCTAGCATCAGCTATATTAGCATAATCTTCATCATATTTCATCATGAAGTTTGATAAGTCGCTACCATCTACAGCAAATAAGTGAGTTGGAACGTTATAAATTTTATCTAATGCTGGTGATGATGGAAGATCAGCAGTTATTTTTGTTAATGCTTGAATATAATCATCAGTTAAATTTGCATCATAATATCTATTTCCTTCTGAATCTAATGGAAGTTCTCCGTTAGCTACTCTAATAATGTTAGCTATTTTTTCTGGAGTAATCATTTCCTGTTCAGTTGGAGTTAATTTACTTCTAAATTGTTCAAAGTATGTATTATATAAGTAATTAGCTCTCGCATTTACTTGTTCATCATCTGTAACATCTAAGAAAGTTCCATATTCTCCTGGTTCTTTTTCTTCTTGAGTTGTTGTATCAACGATTGCTGTATGATCATTTGCCATTCTTGTATCAGTACATCCTCTAAGCCCATATCCTAAACCTACAGCAGCTGCAAACGCTAACACACCAGCTATAACTTTTTTAGCAGTTCCTTTTTTTGGTTTTTCAGAAGTATATTCTTCTTCATCTTCCTCAGTTGGTTCAACTTCTCTTTCAATTGTTACTTTATATTTTTCAGCTAAATCATCTTCAAGTTTTACAAGTTTATCATATGCTTCAGAAACAGCCTTATCTAATTCTTTTGATTTTTCTTTATCTGATTCAATACTTTGTGCTCCACATAAATTAACATATTCACTATAAGTTTTTTCATATTTTTCTAATTCTGCTTTTGCAGTATTGTAATCTTTATAAACTTCTTGTGCCTTAATTGCTATTTCATTTTGTGCTTGAATATTTTTTGGTTCCATCTTTACAACCATTTCATATTCCTTTTGTAATTCATTAAATGTTTTTGCTTGTGAACTCATTGTTGATTTGATTGCTTTTACTAAACTTTCATTCATTTTATTTACCCCCTTTGTAAATATGTCTTGTATTATACCACAAAATCTACATTTTGTCAATCTTTTCCATATTTACCCTATCAACTTTTCGATGCATATTATACCACAACTATTTGGAAAAATCAACTTTTTTGATATTTTTAATCAATTTTGATATTCTTTTATTTAATTTTGCTTCAAAGAATGTAAATACCACAAGTGAACCATAAACAATTCCCTTTAATATATTTTTACACACAAATATTGAATTTAGATATATAGTTGATGAATCTACATATGACATATTACTAATAACAATCTTATCTAAAATGTATGAATTGAAAATACCTATGATTAAAATTATTATTAGTTTACTAATTCTGGCATTTGAAAAATTTCTTTTATAATTGTAAGTGACTGGAATTAGAAAGAATAATATAATTAAATTAACCAAAAGATAAATAACACCATATAATGTAGTATCAACATAAAAATATTTGAAAAGTTCTATTCCTGATAGAATAAGAAATACTAATGTAAGTATATATAGTATTAATTTCTTTATTTTATACATTTTATCACTCCTAAATAAATTATATCATAACATTAAAAAACTTGGTATTTTTTTGTATATTATGTTATTATTAAATTAGAAGGTGGGAAGCCTATGAGTTCTGATGCAAGAATATTTAATTTTATTCTTTATGGCAATTTTACTGACGAATCTATTAAAAACTATATGGATGATTGCCAAGTTAATATGACACAAATGTTGAGAGATGCATACAGAGCTTTACAAACCAATGTTAATAATATAATTAATGATGAATACCACACAGCTATTATAAAAAATGGAGTAGATTTATTTTGTATTCTTTGTGATAAATTAAATTTTAATAAAGACGAAGTTGAAATAAATAGAAAAAGAATTAAAAAATTAAGGGAGCCTATATTAGCTTTTTTAAAAAACAATAGTAATTCTACACTTTTAGATGCAGCTAATCAGCTTGATGAAATTGTTTTAGATAAAAATATTGATGCAGATGCTTTAGTTACTTTAATTAGAAAATTAATTGATAACAAAGAAGATATAGATATTATTAAAAAGTTTTTAAATATAAATAAAGAAGCTTTAACAAGGAAAAACAATGAGTTATTCGACTATGTTTTCTTTAAAGCAATGATAGCTTTAGAAACTGAAAGTAGAGATGTCTATTACTATATTACTTTATTAAAACTTCTTTATACATCTAAAGTTAATAAAGATAAATATTTAAGACATCTACATAATTCTACTAGTAAAAATAATTTATTTAGTTATGAAATATATTTAATCATAAATGGAGTTAAAAGAGGTTTAAGTACTGATGAAATTTTAGAAAAGTATGGAATAATGACCAATATTCCAAATGGCCCTCTTATCAAGCCGGGTAAAAAAGATTGCAATGATATCATAATTTCTATCGATGGAAATAAAACTTTCTTAAGAGATGATGGATTAAGTGTTAGAAAAGATGGAAATAAATATATTGTTGGAATTCATGTTGCGGATGCTGCTGCAGCTATTGAAAAAAATAGTGAACTTGATTTAAATGCTAGAAACAATTATGAGTGTAAATATATGAGTGGAACTAGAACAAGAATGTTCCCTAGTAAAGTAGAAAGTGAATTATCACTAAACGAAGGTAAAACTAGAAGAGCTATTACTTTATATGTTGTTTTAAATGACTCAGGTGAAATCTTAGACTATTATATTGAAAAAAATAATATAATTGTTAGTAGAAATTTAACTTATCTACAAAGTGAAGCAATTCTAAATCATATAGGCAGTGATGAACTAGAAAGAAATATTCTTGATCTTCTAATGTTAGCTCGTGCGTTAGAAAAGAGAAATGTTAGAAAAGAACAGTATTGGGAGAAGAAGGAACAAAGCAAGAAACTAGATAATTTTAGGAAACTAAAGAGTGATGTTATTGTTCGTGAATTTATGGGTTTATATAATCTTCTTACTGCTAGAACTGCAAAAGAAGAAGGTATACCATTTATCTATAGAGTTCAAGATGAAGAGTATATTTCTAAAATGATTGAAGAGATGGGAATGTATGTAGATGATTATACAAAGAAAATATTAGCAAATATATATCTAGAAAGTAAATATTCTGCAACCCCTTCTCTACATGCTGGACTTGGATATACTGAATATGCACATGCTAGTGATCCCTTAAGAAGATATCCTGACTTTTATGATCAATATTTATTTCATCAATTTTATTTTAAAGATATACCATGTGATTTCAAACAAGAAGAGTTTGAAAAGCTAATTCAATATTGCAATCAAAGAAGTATAGAGTTATCTCTTATGAGAGGTGAATTCAATAGAGAGGCCAGATTAACCAAAAAGAAAAATTAGTTAGATTGTTCTAGCTATTTTATTTTTCTTTAATATTATTTTTCTTAAAAAATCAAAAGGTATTATTGAAAACGCAAGTAAAATCATGACTTCAAATTCATATATAGTAAGACCAGTTGTCCTAAATACTTCTCCGCCATAATATATTAAGATTATTTGTACTATTGCTATAAATGTAATAATTATTATAAATATTTTATTTTTTAATATATTTGATAATATGTTTAATCTATATGTTCTTGAATTGAATGCATTAAAGATTGTTATAAAAATAAATAAGCCAAAGAATGCAGTTAATAAATATTTATTTGTAGGATCTACTCTATAAATTTCATAAATAAATTTAGATTTTAAAAACCATATACATAGAAGTGATGAATATATTCCATTAAATATTATTTGATTTGTCATGTATTTATTTATGATTTTTTCATCTCTTTTTTTAGGTGGCTCTTCCATATATTCTTCAAGCGCTGGTTCGTATGAGAAAGCTAATCCTGCGAATGTGTCCATAACCATATTTATCCATAACATTTGTATTATTGTTATCGGAGATAAAATTCCTATGAATGGGCCTATTATACTTAGTAGTACTGCGCAAATATTAACACTTAGTTGAAATATTATAAATTTTCTTATACTTTTAAATATAGTTCTTCCATACAAAATAGCTACTGATATTGATAATATATTATTATCAATTATTACTATATCACTTGTCTCTTTTGCTATTTCAGTACCACTTCCCATTGAGAATCCCACATCTGCTTTTTTTAGTGCTGGTGCATCATTTATTCCATCACCAGTCATTCCAACTATTAAATTTAATTCTTGAGCAAGTCTAACCAAACGATTTTTATCTTGCGGAAGACTTCTACTTAAAACTCTTAAATCAGGAAGTATCTTTTTAACTTCTTCATCTGTTAAATTATTAAATTCTTCACTTGTTAATAACTTGTTAGTATTACTATCTATTATCTTTAATTCTTTTGCTATAGAAACAGCAGTGTTTTTAGCATCCCCTGTTACCATTACTACTTGAATACTCGCTTTCTTTATTTTGTTAATTCCTTCGTATGCTTCTTTTCTAATATTATCCTTTAAAAATATAAAGCCAAGCAATATATATCCATTTGAGGAATTGTCTTTGTATGCTAAAGCTAATGCTCTTTTGCCTTCACTTGTTTTTATATTTATGTAGCTTTCTATATTCTTTTTATCTATTAATACTCTTACAGATCCATCTTCTTTATGATATTTTGTACATTTTTCAATCACTTTTTCATATGCGCCTTTTATAAAAATGGTACCATTATTGTAGTTAGTTTCAACACTTGAATATTTTAACTTGGAATTAAATTCTTCTACTTTTAATATTTTATACTTAGTTTTATCATCATTTCCTACATATGATAATATTGCTCTATCTGTTGTATTTCCACCTTCCGGTGTACCATTATTTAAAAATGATGCATTGTTATAAACTAAAGATTGATAAATTAATTCATAATTTTTTGTTGATAAGTTGTTTATATTTTTGTAAATATTTAGTTCGGCATCTACATATGCTTCTACACTTAGTTTTCCTTCTGTTAATGTACCAGTTTTGTCTGTGAATAAAATGTTTAGAGAACCTGCTGTTTCTATTCCAACTAGTTTTCTTACTAATACGTTTCTTTTTAATAGTCTTTTCATATTTGATGAAAGTACTAATGTTATCATCATTGGAAGTCCTTCTGGCACAGCCATTACTACTACCGCTACACTCAATGTTAATGCATATAAAAGATGTGATGAAAAATCTTTGAATTCAAGTATTCTTTCTAAGTTAAAGTTATTTGAAACAACCACTGCATTAAACATATAAGATATAAGTATTAATAAAGCAGCTGTATAACCTAATCTACTTATTTGTTTTGCGAGTACTCTTAATCTTGATTTTAATGGACTTTCTATTGGCTTTTCTTGTATGTCATTTGCTATCTTTCCATAATATGTTTTATCACCTACTTTTGTTATTTCGATAATCGCACTTTTATCGGTTACTATTGAACCCATATAAATATCATCATTAGAACTTGCATGTCTTTCTTTTGTTTCTCCTGTCAAAATACTCTCATCAATATATAATTCACCTTTTAATATATTTGCATCCGCCGGTACTTTATCTCCGCTTTCAAGATATACAATATCTCCAACAACTATTTCATCAATATTAATTGTTTCTCTTTTTGAATTTCTGAGTACTTTAACTTTTATTATTGAATTTTCTTCATTTAATTTTTCGAATGCTTTTTCACTTCCATATTCTGATAGACTCGAAATAATAGTTGCTAAAAAGATTGCTATAAATATACCAACTGTTTCATAAATATCTGAATCTTTAAATAAAAAAATTACTTTTATAGCAAGTGCAATTAATAATATTTTAATAATTGGATCACTTAAAGATTCAATTATTAGTTGGAAAAATGAATTTTTTCCTTTAGAAGTTAGTTCATTACTTCCATATTTTTTTCTTCTATTTATTACTTCTTTACTGCTTAGTCCTGTTTTAATATTTGTTCTCATAGTTCCTCTAGTAAAGTTTATTAACATACAAAAGAAAAAATACCAATTAAGGTATTTAACTTATTTCTTTATATAAATCATTTGTTTTTGATAATTCTTCATGTGTACCGGTTGCTTGTAGGATTCCACTATCGATTAATACTATATTATCTACTACTTTTAATATTTTTTTATCTCTTGAAATTATCATTATTGTATGATTTTTCTTTTTTTCTTTTAATATTTTCATTATGTTTGTTCTATTTTCTTTATCTAGAGTTTCGATTATTTCATCAAATAAGAATATTTTAGTATCTTTAAGTAGTACTCTTGCGATGGCTAGAAGTCTTTTTTGAGATGATGATAATAGTTTTGTATTGTTGTTTATTACTGTATCATATCCTTTCTCAAGACCCATTATTGCATCATGTACTCCAACTTGTTTACATACTTCTTCCATTTCTTCTTCACTTTTACCAATCATCATAAGATTATCTTTTATACTACAATTAAAGAAGAATGGACTTTTTCTTGCGATAGATACTAAATTATAATAATTTGAATCTCCAATAGATGATATATCTATTCCATCTATCATTATGCTTCCTTGGATTTGTCTATTCATTTTCATAAGTAAATCAAATATACCAGTTTTTCCACTACCTGTTTTACCTGTTATAGCAGTAATAGATTTAGGATTTACTTTTATACTAAAGTCACTAAGCATAGGGTCATGTCTGTAACCATAAAGAACATGGTTAAATTCAATTTCTCCTTTAGGCTCTTCTATTGTTACATCGTTTTCTTTGTTTTCTTTAGCATATTCAAATAATTTATTTAATCTTTGAAGTGATATTTTGAAGTTTTTATATTCTAGATTTAACGTTGAAACTAGTGAGAAATTATCAATGATTTTTTGATAATAACTATATATGACTAATAATATTCCAATTTCCATTCTTCCTTTTGCTATTTCAAAAACGCCATAGATAAAGACTGCCAATCTAAGAATTTCAAATACATAAACTGCAACAATATTTATTGCATAGTATATAACTGTATACTTTTTATTTGATTGAACATATTTATTTGTTTCATTATTTACTTTACCATTAATATTTTTACTAAGGTTAAATCCTTTTATTTCTTTTATACCTGAGAATACATCGTTTACAGCACTTGTTTTTTTGTCATAATTTTCTTTTCTTTCTTTGTTGTATACTTGAATTTTATTTCCTGATATAATTATAAAAATTAAAACTACTAGGGAAAATGCTACTGTTATAAAGAACAAGTTAATATTAACGTTAAAGAAATAATAATAAATAACTGAGAATTCAAGAAGTTGAATTATTCTATAGATACCATTTGTTATAAAACTACAAATTATATCTATATCAGTGCTCATTATATTTAAGTACTCTCCTGCACTAAATCTTGATAAACTAAATATAGAATTATCATTTGTGTATTGAAGTCCGATACTAGTACTTTCTTTATATATCTTATTATAAACGTTATAAAAAGAATATTGTCTAAAATATTCGAATAGTTTATAAATACTGATTGAAATTATATATATAATAAGAATACTGATTGCTCTTTCATAAGAACTTGCTGATATTGAATTTACTGCTTCACTATATAAAATTGGGTTTAATAATAGAATTGCTCTTAATACTATACATACAAATACTTCTATTATTATTTCTTTCTTACTTTTTTTTAATATTCTTTTTATATAATTTTTCATTTTTACTCCCTACTTTACTATAATAATTATATCATTCAGTAAAGAAATTACAAGTTTGATTTAAAATATATTTTTTTGTGAATTTTTATGATAAAATGTTTATAGAGGTTTTAGTATGGAAAGAATTGATAAAAATAATTATTATTTAGATATAGCAGAGGCAACTTTAGAAAGAGCAACATGTCTTAGAAAAAAATGGGGAGCTGTTATAGTTAAGAATGATGAAATCATATCTACAGGTTATAATGGTGCACCTAGAGGTAGAAAGAACTGTAATGATTTAGGTTATTGTGTTCGTGAAAAACTTAATATTCCCCGTGGTGAAAGATATGAATTATGTAGAAGTGTGCATGCTGAACAAAACGCTATTATATCTGCACCTAGAAAAGACATGATTGGTGCTACACTATATATGGTTGGAAAAGATTCCAAAACTGGTGAATATGTAGAAAATTCTTCTAGTTGCTCAATGTGCAAAAGAGTTGTTATAAATAGTGGTATAGCAAAAGTAATAGTAAGAGATAGTAAAGATAAATATAGAGAAATAAATGTTCAAGATTGGGTTAATGATGATGAAAGTCTTGATGGAAAACTAGGATATTAGGAGTTAGGAATTAAATGAAATTAGATATTATTGTACCTGCATATAATGAAGAAGATAATATTTTCAATTTTTATGATGCAGTTAATGAAGCTTTAAAAGGAATTAAGCATAATTTTATATTTATAGATGATGGTTCAAAAGATAAAACATTACAAAAGTTAAAAGAATTACATAAAAAAGACGATGAAAATGTCAAAATAATTAGTTTTTCTAGGAACTTTGGAAAAGAAGCTGCAATGTATGCAGGCTTTTTATACTCTAAGGCAGATTATGCTTGTATTATTGATTGTGATTTACAACAAGATCCTGCTTATTTAGTTAAAATGTTTGACTTTTTAAGAGAAAATGATCAATACGATGCAGTATGTATGTGTCAAAAACAAAAGAAAAAAAGAGGACTACAGAGAATGTTCTATAAATTAATGGGTAAACTTTCAAATATGGAAATAGTTGATGGCGCATCTGATTTTAGGATGTTTAGAAAGAATGTAGTTGAAGCTATTCTTGAAATGAGTGAAAGAAATAGATTTTCTAAAGGTATATTTAGTTATGTAGGATTTAGAACATATTATGATTCATATAAAGTTAAGGAAAGAAAAGCTGGAGTTTCTAAATGGAGTAAATTTAAACTTTTGAATTATGCATTTGATGGTATAGTTAGTTTTAGTACAAAACCACTTAGATTTGCTACTTATACTGGTGTACTTACAAGTTTTATAGCATTTATCTATTTAATTGTTATACTTATTAAGACATTCACTACTGGTGTTGATACTCCTGGATATGCATCACTTATGTGTGTTATGTTATTCTTAGGTGGAATTCAATTAATATTTTTAGGAATACTTGGAGAATACTTAGGTAAAACGTATAACGAAACTAAGAGAAGACCAATATTTATAGCTCGTGAACGTATAGGATTTGATGAGGATTTCTTATAATATGAAAAAATTATTTAATAAAGTTTGGAAGTTATATAAAAAATATGAAGAAATAATTAATTATTTAATAGTTGGTGGTTTGACTACAGTTGTTAGTTTAGGTACATATTATTTTTGTGTATATACATTCTTAAATCCTGATAATGCTGTTCAATTACAACTTGCTAATATCATTTCATGGATTTGCTGTGTAACATTTGCATACTTTGCTAATAGAATATTTGTTTTTAAGAGTAAACGTACTGATAGATTAAAAGAAGCTGCTAGCTTCTATGGTTCTAGAATTGCAACACTTCTTATGGATATGGGTATTATGTTTATATTTGTTACATTACTTCATTTCAACGATAAAATAATGAAATTAGTTGTTCAAATTGTTGTTACAGTTCTAAATTATATTTTAAGTAAATTATTAGTTTTTAAAAAAAAGTGATAAAAATCACTTTTTTTTATTATAATTTATTAATTTTATGATATTATTGTTTAAGGAGGATATTATGTTTGAAAATAGTTATGATATTGGATTTTCAGGACCTGTAGGTGTTAGTGATAATAGTATTTGGGTTTTAATATCATTAGTTGTTGCTGTAATAGGTGGTATATGCTTATACTTCACAGTATTTTCTGATAAAAATGAAGGAAAATACGAAGGATTTATGGCAAAATTATATGATTTTGTAAAATTCAAAAAGATGTATATTACTGTAATATTAAAAGTTTCTTATTTAGTATTTGCTATTTATTTAACTTTAGTATCATTTACAGTTATAAGTACTAGTTTCTTACTTTTCTTGTTAGTATTAGTATTTGGAAATTTAGCTTTAAGATTAGTATATGAATTTTCATTAGTATTACTTTCTATTCAAGAAAATGTTTCTGAGATTAATAAGAAGATGAAAAAATAAAACTCTAGAAATAGAGTTTTATTTTATATTTGAAAGTTTAACATTACTTTGTGCGTTAGTACTTAATGGAGCAAATATATTATTTTTATATAGTATGTATGCTGCTGCTCCTATCATTGCTGCATTATCTGTGCAGTATTTTTTTTGTGGCATATGCATAGAAACACCAATACTTTCACACATTTCTTTTAGAGACTCTCTAATATGTGAATTACTTGCGACACCTCCACTAATAAGTAATGTTTTTAAATTGTATTTTAATAAAGCTTTTTTTGTTTTATCTACTAAGTGTGAAGTTACACAGTCTTGAAATGATCTTGCCAAATCTTGTTTATTTATTTCATTGCCTCTTTGATGTTCATTGTGTACTAAATTATTACAATGGCTTTTTATACCACTAAAACTAAAGTTAAATGAGTCATCATTTAATATATTTGGCATTTTATATGAAGGTTTACCTTCTAAAGCGTATTTTTCAACATTTGGTCCTCCTGGATATGGAAGATCAAGAATTCTTGCTACTTTATCATATGCTTCACCTATTGCATCATCTAATGTTTGTCCTAAGTATTCAAATGAATCTTCTGTTTTCATTAATATTAAATCAGTATGTCCACCAGACACTATAAGGGATAATAGAGGGTATTCTAGCTTATTTCCAATCATATTAGCATATATGTGTCCCATCATGTGGTTTACTGCTATAAAAGGCTTATTATATATAAATGATAAGGCTTTAGTTGCTTCTACTCCTACTAAAAGGCTTCCAAGTAAACCTGGAGCATAAGTACAAGCAAATGCATCTATATCTTCAAGTTTCATATTAGCTTTTTCTAAACATTCATCTATTACCATAGTTATATTTTCTAAATGTAGACGACTTGCTACTTCTGGAACAACACCACCATATTTAGTATGAATATCTATTTGAGAATTAATTATTGTAGCTATGTCTTCGGTACCATTCTTAATTATACTTACGCTTGTTTCATCACATGAAGACTCTACTGCTAAAATATATACATCTTTCATTATCTCACCTTTTCCATTATTATTGCTGTATCTTCTCCGTAGTATCTATCTCTTAAACTTATTTCTTTGAATCCTAATTTATTATATAGTCTTATTGCTTCATCATTATGTTCGTTTACTTCTAACATTATTCTACTATATTCTTCGTTTTTAAACATTTCTTCCATTAGAGATGTACCAATACCTTGTTTTCTATTTTCTTCATTCACAAAAATATTCATGATATCAATAACACCATCTACTAATCTTATTTCTAAGTATCCTAATACTTTATCTCCATCCATATAATTATATATAGAATCTGTGTCACTTAATATTTCTTTTTGTATCATTATTTCTCTACCTCTATTTTCTTTATATAATTGGCTTTTATATGGTGTGGATTTTCACTTTCAAATTTATTACAATAATCTATAATTTTATTAATATCTAATTTGTAATCAACTTCTTTATATGTATATGGATTTTCTTCTAAGTATGTTTCTTCTACTATAGTATTATTATCTTTATCAAATGCACAAATATAGTATCCTTTATTATCTTCTATAACTGCCATTTTATCTTCATTTATATCACTACTTATTAAGTATGCTTTCAAACTTGAGATTGTATGTATTTTTAGATTTAATGCATATGCGATAGTTTTAGCAATTGAAAGACCTATTCTTATTCCTGTAAAACTTCCAGGTCCATTTACTACTACTATTTCATCTAAATCTTTTACATTTAGATTGTTTTCTCTAAATATTTCTTCAATCATTGGCATTGTATATATTGAATGACTGTATTCGCTTTCTTTTGTTTTAATAAATAAGCTATCTTTTGTTTTTAATGCTATAGTTATTAATTCAGTATGTGTGTCTATAAATAATATCATAATACTCCTCTTTTCTTGTTATATTATAACACTTTCAATATATTATTTTTAGTCTTTTTAAAGTATTTGACTTCTTACTTGATTTGGTATTATATCAAAATAAAAAGAGTATTTCTACTCTTCTTCTGTTTCTTTTTTAGAAGTTTTAATTTTTTTAGATTTAGTTTCTTCTTTTTCTTCAGTCTTTTCTTGTTTTTCTTCTTCGATATCTTCTTTTATTTGATCAGATAATTTCTCTTCTCTTTTAATTTTAATATCGCTATTTGCTTCTACTATATCTTCTATTTCTTCTTTAGTTAGTGTCTCTTTTGTCATTAATGTTTCTGCTAAAACGTCTACTAGTTTTTTATGAGTTCTTAGTATTTCTTTAGCTTTTTCATAACATTCATCTATAATCTTTCTAACTTCTTGATCTATTTCGTGTGCTACTTGATCTGAGAAGTTTTTAGTTTGATTATAATCTCTTCCTAAGAATACGCTTTCGCTTCTATGTTCTAATTGAACTGGTCCTAGTGAAGACATACCATATTCTGTTACCATACTTCTTGCTATTTTAGTAGCTCTCTTGAAATCATCACTTGCACCTGTTGATTGTTCATGACAATACATTTCTTCACTAACACGACCTGAAAGTAATGTTATAATTTGTTCTTCTAATTCATCTTTAGTATATACAAGTGTTCTTTCTTCTTTTGGCAACATTTGTGTATATCCACCAGCCATACCACGAGGTATAATTGTTATTTTATGTACTTCTTCTCCATTTGGAAGTACGATACCACTTACTGCATGTCCAGCTTCATGATATGAAACTATTTTCTTTTCATAGTCTGTTACTTTTCTACTTGTTTTAGCTGGTCCCATTAATACTCTATCGCTAGCTTCATCTATTTCGTCCATAGTGATTGCTTCTTTATTTCTTCTTACTGCTAGAAGTGCTGCTTCATTTAGTAAGTTTTCCAAGTCTGCTCCTGAGTATCCTGGAGTTCTTTCAGCTATATGTTTTAATTTAACTTCTTTAGCAAGTATTTTGTTTTTAGCATGTACTTTTAATATTTCTTCTCTTTCTTTTACATCTGGTCTTCCAACTGTTACTTGTCTATCGAATCTTCCTGGACGAAGTAATGCTGGATCTAATACATCTGGTCTATTTGTTGCAGCTATGATTATGATTCCTTCGTTTTCACTGAAACCATCCATTTCTGATAGTAATTGGTTAAGTGTTTGTTCTCTTTCATCATGTCCTCCACCTAAACCAGTTCCTCTTTCACGTCCTACTGCATCTATTTCATCTATGAATATTAAACATGGCGCTGTTTGTTTAGCTTGTTTGAACATATCTCTTACACGAGATGCTCCAACACCTACGAATAATTCTACAAAATCTGAACCGCTTATGTAAAAGAATGGTACTTTTGCCTCTCCAGCTACTGCTTTAGCAAGTAATGTTTTACCTGTTCCTGGAGGACCTACTAATAATACACCTTTTGGAATTCTAGCTCCCATTTTAGTGAATTTTTTAGGATTTTTTAAGAAATCTATTAATTCTTGTACTTCTTCTTTTTCTTCTTTAAGTCCAGCTACATCTTTAAATGTTTTAGTTCCACCATCTTCTGATAATTTAGCTCTACTCTTAGAAAAATCAAATGTTCCTTTACCATTATTACCCATTTTGATAAGCATCATATAGATGAATATTCCAAATATGATAATTGGTACGATGTTAAATAATACCGATAGCCAAACACTATTTTCTGGGTTAGTATTTGTTTCAACTTTTAAGTTATATTTTTCAGCATTTTCATATATTGTAGAAATTACTGTATCTGTATATGGTACTTGAACTGTAAACGTTTCTCCTTTTTTATAACCATTTAATTTTCCTGTTAGGATATATACACCAGAACTACTTTTTGGAGTTACATTTAATTCTGTTACTTTTCCATTACTTAGTTCTGTTGTAAATTCATTGTAATCTAATTTGTTTACTTTTGAACCTACTGTGTTTATGAATAAATATGTTCCAAATACTACAATCATTAGTAGTAAATATGGCATAAAATTCATAGTTTTTTTACTCTTTTTTATATTCATTTCTTCGTTCCTTTCTTCTAATAATATCTTAGTATTATATCATACTCTTCTGTATTTTTTTTGTCAAACTTTGACTTTTTAATTCCTGGTAGCCATACTATGTTGTCTTCTGAATCAAGTACTACTGGCCATATATTTCTATCACTTGGTTTTATTTTCTCATTTATGAAAATATCACTTATTTTCTTTCTACCAGTCATTCCTTTTACTTCCATCTTGTCTCCGTCTCTTCTGTTTCTTACATATAATGGAAGTTTTATTTCACTACTATTAAGTCTAATTGCATAATTTGATGTATCGTTACTATCTTCGACTTTTTCAATTATTTTTCCATTTGGTAGATTAACTATTTTTCCAATTTCTATTTCATAAGTGTCATATTCATCTTCATCAAAACTAAATGTTAACTCGTTATATGATTTTATAACTATTACGTTGTTGGGTAGATGAACTACACTATTTGATTTATTTGATTTAATTAAGTCAAATATTAGTTCTACATGAGCATCTCCTATTATTAGAAGATCATCTCCATATATTCTTTCTAATATATTATAAATTATTTTTGTTTGAATTACATGATCTAATTGTTTGAATTTATCTACTTCTAGAGCTCCATTTTGAAATACTTTATTAAATACTTTTCTCGCTTCGGTATCTATATAATTACTATTTTCTAAAAGTGTTTCGCTAAATTTTAAGAATTTTTTATGTACATTAGGCTCTTCATTTTTTAAGAATGGTAGTACTGTATGTCTATATCTATTTCTTGTATAATGATCTTCATTATTAGATTCATCTATTGCATATTTAATTCCATTTTCTTCATCAAATCTATTAATTTCATCTTTAGTAACTGTTATTAATGGTCTTACTATTTTGTAGTTTCCTTTATCTACAATTCTACTAAAACCACTATATCCCTTTAATGTTGAGCCCCTTACAATACGCATAAGTATTGTTTCCATCAAGTCATCTCCTTGATGTGCTGTCATTAGATATTTTGCGCCATAATTTTCAACTAATTCTTCAAAGAAGTTATATCTAACACTTCTTGCTTCATTATGAAAATTATCGTCTCCCCATTTTGTTATTTTAATATATTCAAATATTATATTATTTTCTTTACAATAGTTTTCTAAGTCAATTTTTTCTTGCTCACTTTCTACTCTTTTATTATGATTTACGTGAGCACATACTATTTTAAATCCTATTTTATTTTTAAATTCATTCATGATGTACAATAGTGCCATTGAATCAGGTCCACCAGATACACCAATTACAATTACATCGTCTGACTTAAGTTCTATATCTTTCTTTATAAAATTATAAACTTCTTCCATATCAGGCCTTTCCTTAATCTTCTATCTTTATTATTATTTCGTTCTTTTTAGAATATAAATACTTTTCCCTAGCATATCTTGCCATATACTCTGGATCTTGTAATTTATTTATTTCATCTTTTAGGGTTTCTTCTTCTGATAATTTTTTATTATAAGTAGCTTCTAATTTATCCATTTCATTATTATTTTTTATAATTTGTGAAATGTAAGAAACACATGAAGATGTAAAAAGTACAATAGATATTATAAGACCTATTGTGTAAAAAGTCACTCTAAATTTTGTTTTTTGACTCATCTTTTTCATATTAACCCCATTTTCTACTATAATTATAGTATTTCCATTATGTAAATACAATTAATTACCCATATTTTTACATTTTTTTTGTAAATTTTTATTATTAAAGTATAAAAAAGTTAATATTGTTATTATAATGAAGATTGAGTTAATCATTCCATCGTTTATTAAATAGAAAATTTTAAAATATATTAGTGTAAGATTAAGAGTAAATAATAAACTATTTAGAATTTTATAGATTATTTTTGCTGTGTGTAATTGTTTATAAAATATTCTATATAGTTTTTGACTAAAGATGCCATATAAAAAAGAAAATACAAAGGAAGCTATTTGTTCATTTAGAGTCATTATTTAAATAACCTTGCCATTATATTTTCTGTTCTTATTTTTTTACTATCATCTAGATAATTAACAGAATTTATTTTTCCTTTTATAGATAAAGTCCCTTGAAATGTATCTAGTTTTATTAATTCTAGATTATCTCCTTTTATTAGTATTGAACCCATAATACTATCTACAAAAAATTCACTATCATCAAAACTATTTAATTTTTTTATTCCTGATAATATTATATTTTTTCTTTCATTAATTGTAATTAAATGATTGAATGTTTCGCTTATATCTTTTTTATCCATATGTTATTCCCCCACTACTTAATTTTATGTATAAAATTAAGATATATGAGATGATATTTTATATCTTATAAAAACGTGTACATTTACTCGAAAATATAGTAAAATTTAGTTAAGTAGTTTAAGATATATTAATTGGTTTTAATTAAGGTGGTTATAATGAAAAATGAAATTAATACTTTAAGAGGTAAAAGTGATAAAGAAATACTTGATTTCTTTAAAAGAATAGCTAGAGATACATGTATCCAAAAAGAAATCTATGAAAAATACAAAGATAGTAATGTGGCAACAAAAGTGTATAAGCAATATCGATTAGAAAAAGGAAAAAGCAAAAATAATTTATGATAGGAGTTTCCAATGAATAATGTGAATGAGGTATCAAATTTAAAAGATAAACCCATCAAAAAAAGAGATAATGTTGGGTTGTTAATTAATAAGTTGGATTTAATAGATCATATACCAAAAGTTTTTGCCAAGAAAATTATTACAAAAATTATTAACGCGGATGGAATACCAAGCGATAATTCAAAGTTACTTAGATTATGTCTTGATTTAAATAGACTGGATTTAATAGATCAATTTAGTGAGTCTGCTTTCACTGATAATATTATTGAAGAATATGGTGCTAAAATTGTCGACTATGGAAAAATACCATCTTATCTAAGCGATAATTCAAAGTTACTTAGATTATGTCTTGATTTAAAAAGATTTGATTTAATAGATCAATTTAGTGATTCTGCTTTCACTGATAGTATCATTGAGAAATATAGTGCTAAAATAGAAATACCACCTTATTATCATTATCCAATCGATAATTCAAAGTTACTTAGATTATGTCTTGATTTAAATAGGCTGGATTTAATAGATCTATTTAGTGGTTCTGCTTTCACTGATAGTATCATTGAGAAATATAGTGCTAAAATTGTCGACTATGGAAAAATACCATCTTGTCTAAGATATAATTCAAAGTTACTTAGATTATGTTTTGATTTAAATAGGCTGGATTTAATAAATAAATTTAGTGAGTCTGCTTTCACTGATAGTATCATTGAAGAATATGGTGCTAAAATTGTCGACTATGGAAAAATATATGGAGGAATACCATCTTGTCTAAGATATAATTCAAAATATAATTCAAAGCTACTTAGATTATGTTTTGATTTAAATAGGCTGGATTTAATAGATGGTTTCGATGATTCTGCTTTCACTGATAGTATCATTGAAGAATATGGTGCTAAAATTGTCGACTATGGAAAAATACCATATGGTCTAGTATATAATTCAAAACTACTTGGATTATGTTTTGATTTAAATAGACTGGATTTAATAAATCGATTTGGGAGTTCTGCTTTCACTGATAGTATCATTGAGAAATATGGTGCTAAAATTGTTAACAATATCAAACAATTTGGTATTGAATCTGTATATTATCTAAAGGGTATAAATAAGAATAGTATATTTGCTGATTATTTACTTAAAAATAAAGAATTTGAAATATTTGATGCTATATTTTTCTCGAAGCCTTTTAAAGTAGATATATTGACTGATAAAGAAAGTCTTGAAGTGTATTCTCAGTATCTTGGTATCTCAACAGAATTATTAACTTTGAAAATTCAGACCTTAATGAGTAAAAATAATGAGATTTTGCAAACACTTTATCCAAAAATGCTATCAGATAAGTTTAATGGTTTAAATTTGAAATATATTGAAAGAATAGCTATTTATCCTGACTTGCAAGAAAAGATTATTGGTCTTAATGATAAAGAAATTATTCTTCTTGAAAAAATATTTGAACTTTTAGACAATGAAAATTTTGATATGTATTACATAATATATAATATAATAAATAACTTTGATAAATATGCAGATTTGATAAATAGTGTAAATTTATCAACCTTAACGCAAGAAGTGCTTGAAAATTTGTTGTATGTGTTAAGAGATGAAAACATCAAATTAATATTACCAATTAATTCACAAATGGATTTAAAATTTCTATCTGAATATAGAAATGAATATTTTGAAAATATTGATGGTAAGATTTCTAATTCAGAGATAAGTATAAATGAATTAAAAATAGCTATATTTGAAAAAAGGTATGGTTTATCTATTGAAATGGCAGATTTTATAATAAAAAGATACTGTGGTGACTTGGATAAGCTTAAATCTTATACTTCAAAGGATAATGAATTAGATGCAGGTATATTAAATATATTAATGGATATATCCAATATATTTAACTCAAACAATATTGATGAATTAATATTTATATGGAATGTATCTGAAAAAGTTGATTGTGACTTTCTTACATCATTGTCTTTAGAATCAGCAATTAGAAAAGAATATGCACAATTATATAATAAGTCGTTATACAAAGTTAAAAGAGAACATCTTATTAATGACAGTCACTACTTGTCAAATACAAACCGTCCTGTTTTCGATTTGATAAATCAAACTACTTATAATGATAAAAATATTAAGTTTTATTTAGTTGATGGTGATTTTAGTATGCAAATTCATGCTTTAGGTGCATATAGTGCGTTTCAAAAACCAGATAACTATAAAGAGGTATGGGAGCGTCCTCTAATTTCTTATCATGGCATTTGTACTTCATATATAGCTAATAATTTAATAGCCACTGCAAAAAGTGACAATCCAATTTATGGTTTTGATCATTATGAAGAAAGTGCACTTTTATGTGCTGGAAATTATGATTTAAATTCTAATGACTCAAATTTGAAATTCGCATCATCATTAAATAAACCATACAATTTCTATCCACCAAAACTTATGATAGATAAAACACGACATTCTCATAATGAATTCGTTATTGAAAGAAGAGATATGTCTAAAAACTCTAATTTTAAAAGAGAACCTGACTATATTGTTTATGTAATTGATGATATTAATAACGAAGCAAATTTCTCGAGTGATAATGAAAAATACCAAGAAATAGTAAAAGCGGCCGCTAATCACAATATTCCTATAGTAATTGTTGATAGATTAAAATATGCTTTAAGTGAATTTCAAAAATGTAAGGATTTAGAAGAAGAATTTTATAATACAATGGATGGAGATATACTTTATAGTCTGTTAACTAGATATTGTGACAATATAGTTAGCTGTTCAAACTATGGAAAGGAAGCGGATGCTAAGTATCATATGTACTTTACAGAACAAGGTCTTGAAGTTTTACTTGATGAATTAATTAATTATTCTAAAGACGCTACAAACACCATGAAACAATTATATAATATTTGCGAGAATGATGCTTTTCTAAAAAAATTTACCTTAAGGCCGGAGTTTGCGGTTTTATCTAATGAAGAAGGTTACTCTTTATAATTTTTGAAATATAATAAAAAAAATCAATATTTTTATTGATTTTTTTATTAGACTATTAAACGATTATGTTAAATATTATTTTAACATCTAAAAAGCTACTTGCGTAGCTTAAATTACTAATTATTCGTTATCTTCTGATGGTTCTTCATCTTCAGCATTTTCATATGCATCTAAGATAGCTTTTTCAAACATTGTTCTTACTTCTTGGTTGATTGGATGAGCTATATCTTTATATTCACCAACTGGAGTCTTACGACTAGGCATTGCGATAAATAGTCCGTTATCACCTTCGATGATTCTTATATCATGAATAGCGATAGCATTATCAACTACTACTGATGCGATTCCTTTCATACGAGAATTTTCTCTTTCAACCTTACGAATTCTAACTGATGTAATTTCCATAAGTACCTCCTTAACATTTTGTTAATTTAATTATATTACAAATATTTTTGAATATCAATCTTTTTACGTAAATTTGCTTAGTACAACCTGCTTAATTGCGACGTCTGTATAAGTAAAAGATTTAAGTCCTTTATTAGTTTTTACTGTAAATAAATTATTATAAAGTTTTTCTATTATTCCTTCATAATATTCATGTTTATTTCTTCCAATGTTTACTTTAATTTTAAGTTTTGTATCTTTTAATTCTAATATATCATTTTTTACCTTTTTAATATTCAATTTATATCCTTTCTTGGGTATCCGGTGTTCATCATTCCATTAATTATAATTCCACCCATACCTTCACTTCCATATTTAGTTTTAGCTAAAGTTTTTTCTATATCTATAACTTCTGTTTTATCCGTTAATGCTATAGTGGATGCGATTATTGCTGGATCTAATGCATGAATATTTATTGTTTTAGGGCTTGATGCGAATGTTGCTTGTGCTTTTATTAAACCTTCATAGTCACTTTGACATGCTCCTGCGATTATTACTAGATCTTTATGATTATTTTTGTATTTTCTTGCTTCTAATACTGTTTCTATATAATACTTGCTATTCTTATATGATTCATTGTTTTTTCTTTTTTGATAGTGAGCATCGTGTCCAGTTATTACTAAAATATTAGGATTATGTTTTATGAGTAGTTTTTTTACATTATCTTTAAATTCGCTTTCTTTGAATATATATCCAAAACATTTTATTTTTTGTTCTTTATAAAAGTCCATACACTTCTCTAAATATTCATTATCGCTGTCTAAATGTAATATTGTACCTGGAATATAAAAATATTCATCAGTTTTTAGTGTCCTGATAGTGTTAATTATTTCTTTTTTTTTAGGAATTGTTGCGAGTATTAAATCATCTTCTTTTGTATCAGCATAAAGTCTTACATCTATTCCTTTTAGATAAATAGTATTATTTTGTATTTTATCTATCTTGAAAATTATATCATTACCATATTTTTTTCTTGTAACTAGATCACCTATTTTAAACATATGTTCCCCCAGTTAATAATATTCTTTTATATAAAAATTATTCAATTAATTTAGCATGTACCACAACTCTTTTGTTATCTTTATAACATGTACTAAGTGTTAGGATATAATTAATAGTTTTAGTATTTATTTTAAAATCGTATATACTTCTTTTTTTTAAAATATCTATAAATTCTTTATATTCTTTTATATTATTAAATTCAGTTTGTAAGTAATAGTTTTCTTTTGCTATTGTGTATATTGAAAATATTTTATATTTATAGTTCTTATTATTTATTGTTATATTTATAATTTGATTTTCTTTGTTTTTATACCATTCTTTTCTTAGTACGTATCTTAATGTCCCTAACATAGTTTTATCTTTTCTAGCATGTCCATATATAATACTATTCTTATTTTTAAGGTTTATGTTATTTCTATAGTCTAAAAATATCCATCCTGATGAACTTTTTTCTTTTTTTAAATTATGATTTAAGTAATAGTTATTATCTTTATATTTAACAAAGGGATAATCTATATTTGTATTATTTACCTTTAACCATCCTACAATGTCTTTATTAATTATTTTAGTTTTTTCTGTTAGATGTTCTTCTTTTATAATTTTTGGTGTTATTGTTTCTATAATATTTTTTGTTTCCTTACTATCTTTTTTCCATTCTATAATTTTTTGTACATTAAAAGAAAGTAATAGTATTATCGCTATTACTTCTATATATTTTATTGTTCTTTTAATTTTATATTTCATTTCATATTTATATGTTATTTGATATATCTATAAGTTCTTCTATAGATAATTGTTCTGCTCTAGCAGTTAGGTCTTTATTGTGTTTTTGTAATATTGTTTCTATTTTATTTAGATCGTATCCTTTAAGATTATTTCTTAAATTCTTTCTTTTTTGAGTAAATGAATCTTTTATTAGTTTATAAAATTTTTCTTCATTGTTTGCTTTTATTTTTTTATTTCTTTTGAATTTAATTACTGAACTATCTACTTTGGGTACTGGTTCAAAACATGTTTTACTTACGTTACATACTCTTTCTATATCAAAGTTATATTGTAAAAATACACTTATAGAACTGTAGTCTTTAGTTCCAGGTTTAGCACTGAATCTATCAGCTACTTCTTTTTGAACCATTATTGTTATTTCGTATGGGTTTGATTCTTTTACTATTTTATTTATAATCGCAGTTGTTATATAATAAGGCAAATTTCCTACAAAGTAAAGATTTTTATATTTATTTTGATCAATATAATCATTTATATTAATAGATAAGAAGTCTTTAAATACTACTCTTAGTTTATTATTATCTATTTGTTCTAGTATTTCTTTTAATCTTGTATCTATTTCAAAACATATAACATCTGATTCTTTTTTTATTAGTTCTTTAGTAAGAGCTCCTGCGCCTGGACCTATTTCTATTATTAAATCTTCTTTTGTAGGATTTATAGAGTCTGCTATTTTATTGATGATATTTTTATCTTTTAAGAAGTTTTGCCCTAATGATTTTTTATAATCAAATTTCATATTATTTCCATCCTTCTCTTAATACTTCGAATTTTAAGTTTCTTACTCTTCCTACTTTTTTAACTGCATAGTCTTGGCTATCAGTAAGTAAGTCTATTACGTTACCGCTTACTCCTCTATCAAGTACTATTGCTATCATTGGTTCATCTGATAACTTTCCTACATTGAACTTTAATATTGTTCCACATTGATAGTTTTTACTACTAGCTACGATTCTTACTTTGCCATATTTTTTATCGTTGTAATAAATTCCTTTTTTTATTACATTTGTTCTTGGTGGACATGCTAAATAACCTGTACATAGCGGACAGTCTCCAGTATATCCAGTTAATTCTCCTATAAATGTATAAAGTGGATTTTGTATTCCTTCTTGATAAAGAGTATTTTGTGTTTTTTGAATTACATCTTTATCTACTGATTTATCTATAGTATCATTTAAAGCAATAGAAAGGGAACTCTTTTCATAAGAGCCCTTATTTAATAATAGTATTAAAGAACATATTATTATTGCTTCAAAAGTCATTAATATTCTACTTTTAATATACTCCTTCATTAATTACCTCTTCGTAATTAAATTATATAATATGTATATTTAAATGTCAAAAAACTCTTTAGCATTATTAGTTGTAATTTTAATTACATCTTTTAGTGGAATATTTTTTATTTCAGCTATTTTTTTTGCTACATAGTACACATTAGATGGTACATTTTTTCTTCCTCTATATGGTTCTGGGGATAAGAATGGGCTATCTGTTTCTAATAATATATCTTTCATATCTATTTGTTCAACTACTTGATACAATTTTGCATTTTTAAATGTTAAAACTCCACCTATTCCAAGTTTATAACCAAGTTTAATAAACTCTCTTGCCATTTCAATACTTCCACTATAGCAGTGAATTACACCTTTTAGTTTTCTTTTCTTTAATATATCATAGCAATCTTGTATTGAGTCTCTTGTGTGAACTATTATTGGTAAGTTATACTTTTCTGCTAAATCTAATTGACGATTAAAGAATTCTTTTTGTTCTTCTTTATTTTCATCATTAAAGTTATAGTCTAGTCCTATTTCACCTATTGCTACTACCTTATTTTCTTTTAGTAACTCTTCTAATGATTCGATAGTATTTTCTTTTAAATCTACGTTTTCCGGATGTATTCCTATAGCTGGCATTAGATATCCATCATATTTTCTATATAAATCTAATACTTCTTTAGATGTAGCTATTGAATCTGCGCAGTTTACTACTTTTAATATATCTTTCTCTTTAAGTTTTTCTATAAATGATCCTATGTCATCATAATATTCGCCCAATATATGAGCATGTGAATCTATCATTTTTATCACCAAACATTCTAAATTTTTTTGAAAGTACATAATTATATTAGCACTTTTATTTTTATGTTTTCAACTAGATAGACATATTTATAGAATATTTGACATATTATTCAAATTTAGATTTTATTAGTTTAAGAAGTAGTTTTGAAGTTTTCTCCATACTTATGATATCATCTTTACTTACAATAATTAATGACCCTAACAAGTCACTATTAACTACGATTGGTAAGATAATGTATCTTCCTTCTATAATAAGATTTTTATTTAATTCTAATTCTTCTATATTTTTACATTCAAATATTTTTCTTTCTTGAATTAATCTATCTAGTTTTTGATCAATAATTTCATTATTTTTATTTATTATTTTACTATTAACTACTAAACTTATATCATATGTAGTTTCTGATATAAAACAGTTTATTATACTTAGAATTTCTTGTTCATAGTTTTTTAAATATGAATACTTTTCTAATATTATTTTTTCATCTTCAAGTCTTATTTGAAAATCGTCTCCAGTATTTATATTTAAACATTTTCTCATTTCTTTAGGAAGTACTATTCTTCCTAGTTCATCTATTTTTCTTACTATACCAGTTGGTTTCATGTAATCACCCTAATAATAGTTTGATTACATTTAGTCATTTTATACTTTAAATTTTAAATCGTATATTACTTCTAAAAGTTCTTCTAAATAGTAGATATAATCTTTTTCTAAAGTTGCTTTTAAAAGTGTTACTAGTATTGAGCCTGCTTTGTATGAGAAATTAAATTTTGTAGTTATTTTAGTTGCTTCTATAAATAGTTTCTCTACACTAATTGTTTCATAAATTTCTTTTTTAAGTTTTAAAACTACTTTTAAATTATCATTTTCTAGTATTTTTACACCAGTAATAATTAAAAGTTTCTCTAAGTATTTTTCATGAGCATAAAGTTCTAGTTCATGATTAGTCATACCAAATCTATCTCTTATTTCAGATAGAACTTCTTTTAATTCTTTTTTGTTTGTTATACCATTTATCTTTTTATGTAGTTCTATTACTATTTCGCTTTCATCTGTATATTCTTTTCCAATGTGAGTTGCGACATCTATCATAGTAGGTTCTTTTTCTTCATCTTCATCTACTTTGATACCATTAACTTCTTCATTGATTAGGTCTAAGTACATATTTACTCCGACTGAATCTATGAACCCTGCTTGTTCTTTGCCTAGTATGTCTCCGGCGCCTCTTATAGCTAAGTCTCTCATTGATATTTTATATCCACTACCTAGTTCAGTAAATTCTTTGATTGCTTCTAATCTTTTTAGTGCTGTTGGATTTAATACTTTTTCCTTTTTATACATTAGATAAGCATATGCGATTTTATCTCCTCTACCAACTCTTCCTCTTATTTGATAAAGTTGACTAAGTCCGAATCTATCACTGTCAATAACAATTATTGTGTTAGCATTTGGTATATCAATTCCATTTTCTATAATAGTTGTGCTTACTAAAACACCATACTCTTTATTAGTAAAGTCATAAATTATATCTTGCATTTCATTCTTTGTCATTTTTCCGTGTGCATAGCAAATTCTAGCTTCAGGAATAAGTCTTTTATATTTTGAAACTAATGTTTCCATATTAGTAATATTGTTATAAAGAATAAATGCTTGGCCTTTTCTAGACATCTCTTTTAGTATTGCTTCTCTTATTAACATCTCATTGTATTCAATTACATATGTTTGAACTGGGTATCTATTCTTAGGTGCACTTTCTATTAAGCTTAGGTCTCTAATGCCAACAAGTGACATTTGAAGTGATCTTGGGATTGGTGTTGCGGATACTGAAAGAACGTGTACATTTGATTTTAATTTCTTAATTTTCTCTTTTTGTTCTACACCAAATCTATGTTCTTCATCTATTACAAGAAGTCCTAAATCTTTGTATTCAACATCTGAACTAAGAAGTCTATGAGTACCAAATATAATATCTGTTTTGCCCTCTTTTAGTCTCTTTAATTTTTCTTGGACTTGTTTGTTAGTAAAATGTCTATTAATTAAATCAATATTAATTCCATGGTTTTTAAATCTTTCTAAAGCTGAATCATATTGTTGATGAGAAAGTAATGTTGTTGGGCATAGGTATGCTACTTGTTTACCATTTTCAACAGTTTTGAACATTGCTCTAAAGATTACTTCTGTTTTACCATAACCAACATCTCCACAAAGTAACCTTTCCATTGGTCGTGGTTTTTCTAAATCTCTTTTTATATCATTGGCAGCTTTTAATTGATCAACTGTTTCTTCATATTCAAATTCTGATTCGAATATTTCTTGTTCTTCATCATCTTTTTTGAATGGTTCAATTGTTGCTTTATTTCTTTCTTGGTATATTTTAAGAAGTTCACCGGTAATGCTTTTAATTCTTTCTTTAATTCTAAGTTTTGTTTTTGTCCATTCAACACTATTTAGTTTGTTAATAGTTGGTTTAGCGCCCTCTTTAGCAGAATATTTATATAGTTTAGATATGTCTTCTACCGGCATATAAAGTTTGTCATTACCTTTGTAATGAATAAGAAGATAATCTTTTTTTAGACCTTTCTTTTCTATAGTAGTAATGCCCATATAGATACCAATTCCAGACTTTCTATGTACTACATAATCTCCTGGTTTGATAGCGTCAATTGACATTATTTTTGTTCCAAGTGACTTATCACGTGTCAATTCTTGTTTATTTTTACGTCCATATAGATCAAATTCTGAAAAATAATAGTTATTTTTATACACAAATCCGTGATTTAATGTGTTATTCACTATTTTTATGTTTTTGTCTATTTTTTTTATTTCTTTTGTTAATAATTTGTTAGTTGTATATAGTGTTCCGTTGTATTTTTCAATTGCTTCAGTGAATGCTTCTTTGTTATTTTCATAGTTTGCGATCGATTTTGCTTCTATATCTATGTCACAATTCTTGTTATTTATTGTATCTAAGAAAATATCTTCTTTTTTTGTTAAATCTTTTACTTTATAAACTGAGTTTTCTATTTCTAAATATTTAAGTTGTGGCTGAATCATTTTTTCTTGATTTAGTAGTTGATTATAATTACTAAATATTACTTTTCCATCTTCGATGTACTCTCTAATTGAAGATGTGTTGTCTCCGAAGTCATCTTTGATAGATTGAATTTCTATAGTATCTAGTTCATCTACTGATTTTTGTGTAACTACCTCAAAGTGTTTAATTTTTTCTATCTCGTCATCAAAGAATTCAATTCTTATTGGATTTTCTTCATTTATTGGATAAACATCTACAACAAAACCTCTAACTGAAAAGTCAGATGTATCATAGACCATACTTTCCCTTTTATAACCTATTTCAATTAATTTCTTTATAAGGTCATCTCTATTGATTTTTTTACCTTTTGATAATTTGATTTTATTTTTTATAAATATTTCTTTGTTAGGCAATTTTTTTATGAAACTATTTAGGTGAACTATAACTATTTTATCTTGTCTGTCATTAAATTTATTTAAGATGTTTGCTCTCATGAATAGTAGTTCTGGTGAACTAGCGATTGCTGTTTTAGTCATTATATCATCTTCTGGAAATAGATATACTTCATCTAAATAGTTTTTTAGTTCATTATATACTTCAGTCGCTTCATTTAAAGTAGGAAGAACTAAAAGTAAATTTTTTTTAGACGTTAAAAAGATATATAACAATAATTGGTTATATATTTCATTCTTAGTAACTGATATCTTTTTGGTGGTATCAATATTAAAATCAAATAATTCTTTATATAAATTATTACTCATTTTTATTCCTATTGTATTTTTCCATTAATTCATCTATATTATGATTTGAAAAGTCATATATAATGTTAGCAACTTGTGGAAGAACTAATTCTATCTTTTTATCTTCTTCTGGAGTAAATTTACCTAGAACGTAATCCATTAATGGTATTTCATTTTTAGATATGCCAATTCTAATTCTCCCTATATTTTCAGTTTTTAGGTTATCTATTATATTTCTAATACCGTTATGTCCTCCGGCACTTCCACCTCTTCTTATTTTAAATGTTCCAACTTCAAAATCTACATCATCATAAATAACTAATATATTATTTATATCAATGTTATAGAATTTTACTATTTCACGTACTGATTCTCCTGATAAGTTCATATATGTTTGTGGTTTTAGAAGAATTATTTTTTCATTGTTAACAATCTGTTCACAATATAATCCTTTAAATTTAGATTTAAATGTAAGATTATTTTCTTTAGCATAATAGTCTATTGCTCTAAATCCACAATTATGTCTTGTTTTTTCATACTTTTTTTCTGGGTTTCCGAGTCCTACGATTAATTTCATTTAGTCCTCCTTATATTCATTATAAAGTTTATTCTTACTAACATTGTATCTATCTGATACTTCTTTAATGGCATCTCTTTTTGAATAACCTTTTTCTAATAGACTGTTGATAACTTCTTGATAATTTACTTCTTGTTCTACTTCTATGTACCCTTCAACTACGATTACCATTTCACCTTTTATTCTATCACAAATTTTAATAATATTACTAATATTATCTCTTATTACTTCTTCATATAATTTAGATATTTCTCTTACTATTGCAATTTTTCTATCGCCTAAAACATCTTTTAATAATTCTAAAGTATTCTTTATTCTATGAGGTGCTTCATAGAAAATTAATGTTTGTTTTATTTCTTTCAAATCGATTAGTTCTTTTCTAGCTAGGGTTTGTTTACTATTTAAAAAGCCATAGAAAAGAAATCTTTCGTTGCTTATTCCTGACATATTGATAGCTGGTAAAAGTGCATTTGGCCCTGGTAGTGCTATTACAGTTATTCCTTTTTTTATAGCTTCATCAACTATAACATTTCCTGGATCACTTATAAGAGGTGTGCCTCTATCTGTTACATATCCAATATTCTTTCCTTCTTTTAAGATATTAACAATTTTATCTTTATGCATCATTTCTGTATATTTGTGGCAAGATTCAACCTTTTTTTGAATATTTAAGTGTTTTAATAGATTTAAAGTTTCTCTTGTATCTTCTGCATAAACAATATCAACTTCTTTTAGAGTATTAATTGCTCTTAAAGTTATATCTTCTAAGTTACCAATTGGTGTTGGTATTAAATAGAGTTTTCCATATGGACTTTTATCATAACTTTTTTGTATCACTTTATCACTTCCCAAACATTTCTAATACCTCACTAGTATAACTACTATCATCATTGTGAATATATAGTGGAGGTAATATTTTTAATCCTTCTTTTCCATTTTTTCTTCCTTCTATTAATACAAGATTAGATTCCATATTAATTTTCGGATATATTAGTCTCATTCGTTTTGGCTCTATGTTATGTTTTTTCATTAATTCTATAATTTCAATTAATCTATCAGTTCTATGAACTAATACTAGTGAACCCTCATTTTTCAATAAAGCTTTACTTATTATCATTACATCTTCTAGTTCCATTTCTATTTCATGTCTTGCAATAGATTTTACCTTATTTTCATTAATAATACTATCATCTTTTTTCTTGAAATAAGGTGGATTACATGTAATTATATCAAATGTTTCTGTATCAAAAATTTTCTTTAGATTCTTAATATTGTCGTTTATAAGTTCTATTTGATTATCAAGATTATTTATTTTTATTGTTTCTTTTGCCAAATCGTATACTTCTTTTTGAAGTTCTACTCCATAAATTTTTGCATCAGTTTTCATTGATAGTATTAATGGTATAGGAGCATTCCCAGTACACATATCTAATATTTTTTTAGTCTTTCTTGTTATTTCTACAAAATTAGGTAGTAAAACTGAATCCAAACTAAAATTAAAATAGTCTTTATTCTGAACTATTTTAATATTTTTAAAATATACTAAATCATTAATTTCTACTTTTCCCACATTTACCACTACACTTTAATGGAACAGTTACTTCCTCTTTTGTTCCTGATTCGGTTAATATTGTATACTTTCTATTTGGAATGTCAACACTTATAACTGTTGCATCTTCTTTATCATGTTTGATTTTATCACCAACTTCTGGTAAATCTTTTCTAAATTCTGTATATAAATCGTCTTCATATTTTAAGCAACACAAAAGTCTACCACATAATCCATTAATTTTATTTGGATTTAAAGATAAATTTTGATTTTTTACTTGTGCTATTCCTACTGAGTCAAGATCATTTAAGAAACTAGAACAGCATAGTTTTCTACCACATTGTCCAATTCCAGAGATTTCTTTTGCTTTATCTCTTACTCCTACTTGTCTTAATTCAATACGAGTTTTATATATTGCTGCTAATGATTTTGCAAGTTCTCTAAAATCTACTCTATTATCAGCTAAAAATTGAAATACTAATTGCTTTCTATCAAATGTAAAATATGCGTCTAAAAATTTCATTTCAAGTGATAATTTTACTGCTATTTCTTGTGCTTTTTCTAATGCTTTTTTTGCGTCCTTTATGTTTAATTCATTTTGCTTTATCTCTTTATTCTTTGCAATTTGTACAATTTTTGTGTGCTCTTTTCCATCATTTAATTCTCCAAGAAGAGCGCACACTTTTCCAAATTGAAGTCCTCTTTCAGTTTCTACTATTACATAATCTTCACAACTAACTTCTATATCATTATCAAAAAAAGTATATTGTTTTCCACCTGATTTAAACTCTACTCCTACACATTTCATATATTACATCTCCACATTTCTATAATAAATCTATCAATACTAAGATTTTTATTTAGGTAATTTTGCATTAAATTAATTGTATTATCAATTATTAACATTTTATTTAAAATACTAGCCAAATTGTTATTTTCTAATATTTTTTTATTTAAATAATCTTCATTTTTTCCTTCAATTATTAATTTTAAAACTTTATGATATTCATTCATCATTGTTTTTAAAACTTTAACGAATTTATCTCGATCGCTTATTATATTATACATTTTGTAATTTTTTGCAATAGTTTTTGGACCATTTTCCTCTATAGAATTTATCAAATCGTTAGAAATTTCCTCGATTTCTTCAGTTAGTTCTAATTTATCAGTAGATGATGATAAAAATATTTTTTGGCATCTACTAATAATGGTTGGTTTAACTGCGTCTATATTATTTGATATTAAAATTGCATAAATTCCTTCTTTGGGTTCCTCTAATGTTTTTAATATTGCATTGAATACTGTATCTGATAAATATTCGGTTTTATCTATTATATAAACTTTTTTATTGTTAAATTGAGAAGTTGTTGATAATTTGTTTAGTAAATCCTTTATTACATCCTTTGTAATATTTACTTCATCTTGTTTTAAGATATATACGTCAGGATTATCCTTTAAATTATCAATACTATTATTAAATATATATTTTTGTAAAACTTCGTTAATTTCACTTTGAATATCATCAAAAAGAACATTTCCAATTAGAAATGCTTGAGTTAGTTTGTCTTCTTCATTAAGTTTTCCAAAATACTCTACTATGTTCAATTATTACTCCTCAACAATAATACTTTAAATATATTAATGACAATACTGCAAAAAAATCAAAAATTGTTACTAGTATTATTGTATATATATTTATTGGTATTATTTTTCCTACTTTGCTTATAAAAATATTTACTGTGTATAAAAGACATAATGCATATACAATTTTTTTTATTATAAATATAATCATGTCATCCATACATTTTATGATTATTTTTCATTTGATATTACTTTTCTATCATCCCATGCTTTAGATATCATTATTGGATCTAAATATTCTATATCAGAACCCATTGGTATACCATAAGATAGTCTTGATACCTTAACATTGTATTTTTCCAATACTTTTTGAATATATAAAGATGTTACTTCTCCTTCTATTGAGGGATTTAAAGCTATTATAACTTCTTTTATATCTTTTGTTATCCTATTGTTTAATAGACTATATAAGTTTAGATCTTCAGGATTTTTACCTTCAATTGGTGATATTACTCCGTTTAGTACATGATATAAGCCATTATATTTTTTTGTTTTCTCTATAAAAAATACATTTTTTGAGTCTTCTACAATACAAATTGTACTTCTATCACGATTTTTATCAGAACATATATCACATTCATCAGTATCAGTTAAACACCCACAAACTTCACAATATCTTATATTTTTCTTAAAATCAATAAGTGCATTAGCTAAGTTTTCAACTTCCTCTGATTCTTTATCACACAATGAATAAACATACCTTTCAGCAGTTTTTTCACCAACACCTGGAAATAATGTTAAATTATTAACTAAATCAGTGAAAATTCTTGGAAGTGCCATTATTAAAGTATTCCTCCAAGACCATTAGTGTATTTTCCTAATTTTTTTTCTTTTTCCTTTTTTACTTGATTTATAACGTCATTTATAGCAACGTAAACAATGTCTTCTAACATTTCTTTATCTTCTAATATATTTTCATTTTTTATTTGAATCTTAGTAATTGCATATGTTCCTAATGCTTCTACTAAAATATTTTCGTTTTCATATGTGAAAACTGTATTCTCTATTTCCTTTGAAGTTCTTTCTATATCTCCTTGTAATTTTCTGGCTTGTGCCATTATACTTTGCATATTCATAATTTTCTTTCCTTTCTAATCCTCATTATTTATGATACTATCGCCAAATAAATTTTCAACAGTATTTTCTAATATTGTTGTTTTTTTTGATTTTTCTATCTTTTCTATTTCTTCAATATATTCATATTTTTTTCCATTTTTTACATTGTTAATATACTCTTTTTTTATTTCATTCCATTCATCTATATTTACAGCAACTATAGAGTATTTTTTGTCAAAAATTTGTTTTAAAAGTTTTTGAATTTCTACAATATTTTTTTCAAATAATACAACTTCAAAACTATTTTTAAAACTAAATAATATATTATTTTCTGATACAACTTCAGGCGTTGCTTTTTGCATTAAATTTGCAACTGAATTATATTCTTTATTTGATAAATATTCTTTTATATTTTCATAGTTTTTCACAAACGAATTTTTAAGTAGCTTATCAGCACCACATAATGCATTATTTATTTTAATTTCTTTTTCTTCATCTTTTTCTGATTCGTTTTTTACTTCTATTTTTTGGCTTATTTCCGTTGTTTGTTCAACTTTTTCTATGTTTTTTTTGTCAAAAATCAAAGAAGCTTTTAATAAATATATTTCTACTAATACTTTTTGATTAGTTGTCTTTTTTAATTCATTTGAAAGTTTAAATAAAATACTTGATAAATCTAAGAATTTTTCTAAATCAATTTTTGCAAAATTATTTAATTTTTGTTCATATTCTTTTGAAAAGTAATTATCAGAATTATTATATATAATTATATTTCTTATTACCGTTTGAAGTCTATTAGTTATGTTAATAAAATTTTTTCCTTTAGAAAATAATAAATCAACACTTTCTAAAATATTTTTAACATCATGTTCTGTTATTTCCTTTAATAATTCAAATATTTTATTTTCACTGACATCGCCTATTAAATTATATACATCATCAGTATCAATATCTGTTTTATCCAGTGATATTAATTGATCAAGCATATTAATGGCATCTCTCATTCCGCCATCACTAAGTTGAGATATTAATTCAACCACTTCAGGTTTAATTGTTTTATTTTCCTTATCTAGTATGTAATTTAATCTATTTTCTATTTGATTTGTAGTTAACTTTTTAAAATCGAATTTTTGGCATCTAGAGATAACTGTCGCAGGTATTTTATTAAATTCTGTTGTTGCGAGAATAAATATTACATTTGATGGCGGTTCTTCTAGTGTTTTTAATAATGCATTAAATGCACTTGTTGATAACATGTGAACCTCATCAATTATATATACTTTATATTTTAAATGGTTTGGAACAAGTTTAACATTATTTCTTATTTCTCTTATTTCATCTACTCCATTGTTACTTGCAGCATCTATTTCAACTATATCAATTTCATCATCAAAATCCGATAAACAAACACTACATTTTCCACACAAGTCTCCAGAATCATTTTCAAGGCAATTTACGGCTTTTGAGAAGATTTTTGCAATACTAGTTTTTCCTGTACCTCTAGGACCACTAAAGATGTATGCATGACCTATTTTACCCGTTAAAATTGAATTTTTTAATATTTTAATAACAACTTCTTGTCCAACTACATCTGAAAATGTTTTTGGCCTATATTTTCTATACAATGATATGTAAGACATAATAAACCTCCTCTAAATATTATATCAAAATATTTATATATTATCTATCTTTTATTTTTGAAGAAAGTACTTAATTTTTCACTAAAAGCATTTTCATATTCACAGTCTTTTATTTTTGTTATTAACATATTGTTATTAACAATTTTATTATTATCAACAACATAATATACTTTTTTTATTCTTGCCTCATTTATAACAGCTATACACATGTTACATGGTTTAAGTGTTACATATAATTCACAATCATTCAAGTTCCAAGATCCAACTTTCCTGCAGGCTTTTTTTATTGCAATTATTTCTGCATGGGCTGTTGGATCCTTTCTTGATATTTTTTGATTATGTGCTTTAGAAATAATTTCCGAATTTCTTGTTATCACGCATCCGATAGGAACTTCATTTTTACTCATTGCTTTGTTAGTTTCTTGAATTAATATTTTTAAAATTTGTTGATTCATTTTCACCTCATAAAAAAAGTGCACACAGAATAATCACTTAAGGCTGCTATCTTCCGATTCTGACCTGATTCGCATTTTTTCTGTTGCACAAGTACATTATATATTATTGTTTCTTTTAAATCAAGTATTTTTTTATGTTCCACGTGGAACATTGTCAATAGTTTTCCTAACATATAAATTAAAATCACGAAATATTTAATTTTTAAATTTTAAATAATAATTTTATTTAACAATATTATTTTAAACTATTTTCTGTTTATAATTTTTTTAAAGATTAATCAATCTTTTTAGATTTGTTTTTGTTAATGTTCCACGTGGAACATTGTTAATAACTTCTACTGTCATTAATTATTACATTTAATAAAATTATAATTAAATATCTTGATATTGTAATCAAATTGTATTTATTTATTATTGTAATCCATTTAATATTTTATTTTTTTGTTAAAATTTACCATATCAGGTAATTTTATAATAAGTTATCAACAATGTTCCACGTGGAACATTGTTGATAACTTTGCTTATTTTAATTTTTTCTATAATAGATGTATTGTTAATATTAAAACTCTAACAATTAGTTTATTTATTAATTAATTAAAGTTTGTTGTTAATAATTTATAAAAATATATTTTTAAATTTTTTTGTCATATTTATAGAAGTTATTGCCTTAGAATATTATTTTTATTATTCATGTTCCACGTGGAACATGTGAATAACTATTTTTTTATTTTTTAAAGCTTTTTTATACTATATATAATTATTAATAAATAATGCTTAAATACAATTATTTATTTTTTCACTACATTGTTGAATAAATAATTTGTTAATGTTCCACGTGGAACATTGTTAATAACTTTGTTTTTTTATTTCCCGGGAAATATTTTTTTCTTTGTTCCACGTGGAACATATAAAAAGAAGAGTAATAAATTACTCTTCTGTGATAGGAGATTCTTCCTTTTCAATTACAGATATTGATGCAACCTTGTTTTTGTCTTTTAAATTAATTAATCTTACGCCTTTTGTTACTCTTCCCATTTGTGAAATACTATTTATATCCATTCTTATAATTATTCCATCTGATGTGATGATCATTAAATCTTTGTCATTATCTGTAGATTTAAATCCTATAACATTTCCATTTTTTTCTGTAATATTAATTGTCTTTACACCTTTGCTTCCTCTTTTTGTTTCTCTATACTCTTCTATTGCTGTTTTTTTACCATATCCATTTTCTGTAACAACAAGTAGTAATTTTCCTGGTTCTGATATTTCCATTCCTACACATTTATCGTCTGATAAATTAATTCCTCTAACACCAGATGCATTTCTTCCCATGATTCTAATTTCTTCTTCATTGAATCTTGCCATTCTTCCATTTGAAGAACACATTAGAACTTGATCATTTCCTGTTGTTTTCTTTACTGAAATTAGTTCATCATTTTCTTTTAATGTTATTGCTATCTTTCCACTTTGTCTTATATTATCGAATTCTGATATTAATGTTCTTTTTACTAATCCATCTTTTGTACTAAATAGCAAACATTTGTACGTTTCATTTTCGTTTATTTTTATTATTGTGTTAATTTTTTCATCTTTTTCTAATGATAATAGATTAACAATTGGAAGTCCTTTTGCCGTTCTTGAATATTCAGGAATCTTGTATCCTTTTAATCTATATACTTTTCCTTTATTTGAGAAGAATAATATATAGTCATGAGTATTCATTGATAATAATTGTTCCACGTAATCTTCTTCTGTTGTTGTCATTCCTTTTACTCCAACTCCACCTCTATTTTGAACTTTATAAGTATCTTTTGGAGTTCTCTTAATGTAATTTTTGCTTGTAATTGTTACAATTATTTCTTCTTGAGGAATCAATGATTCATCTTCAATATATTCTATTGCGCTATTATCAATCTTTGTTCTTCTTTCATCACCATATTTAGCCTTAATTTCAAGCATTTCTTGTTTTATAATTGCTAATACTTTTTCTTCACTTGCTAATATTGATTTATATTCTTCGATTAATTTTAAGATATTTGCTAATTCTTCTTCGATTTTTTCTCTTTCTAATCCTGTTAATCTTCTTAATTTTAATTCTAAAATTGCATCTGCTTGAATTTCACTGAATCTATATTTTTCAATTAATCTTTCTTTAGCTATTGAATCACTTTGACTTTCTTTTATTATTTTAATAATATCATCTATATGATCTAAAGCAATTTTATATCCTTCTAAGATATGCGCTCTTGCTTCTGCTTTAGCTAAATCAAATTTTGTTCTTCTGATTATAATTTCTTTTTGATAATCTACATATTTTGAAATAATATCCTTAATTCCTAATGTTCTAGGTTGTCCCTGATCTAACATTAAGAATATGATTCCAAATGTTGATTGTAATTGTGTATGTTTATATAAATTATTTAATACTACATTTGCATTTGCTTCTTTTTTAAGTGTGACAACGATTTTTATACCATTTTCAATGTTTGTTTCTTCATGATAATCAGCTATTCCTTCTAATACTTTATCTCTAACTAATTCTGCAATTCTATTTTTTAAGTCTAATGTATTAACATTATAAGGTATTTCTGTTATTACTATTCTATTTCTATTATTTGTTTCTTCTATTTCAGCTTTACATCTTATAGTTATTGTTCCACGTCCAGTTTCGTATGCTTTTTTAATACCACTACTTCCTAATATAATACCACCTGTAGGAAAATCAGGTCCTTTGATATAGTTCATCATTTCCATAGTATCTATTTCAGGATTATCTATGTAAGCAACGCAACCATCGATTACTTCACCTAAGTTATGTGGTGGAATATTTGTTGCCATACCTACTGCAATTCCCATTGTTCCATTTACTAAAATATTTGGGAATCTACTTGGTAAAACTACTGGTTCTTTTTCTGTTTCATCGAAGTTAGGTGTGAAATCAACGGTATCTTTATTAATATCTCTTAATAATTCTAAACTAACTTTGGCAAGTCTTGCTTCTGTGTAACGCATTGCTGCAGCACCATCGCCATCCATGTTTCCGAAGTTTCCATGACCATCAACTAACATATATCTGTAACTGAAGTCTTGTGCCATTCTAACCATTGCTTCATAAATTGATGAATCTCCATGTGGGTGATATTTTCCCATAACGTCTCCGACAATTCTAGCACATTTTCTGTGTTGTTTTTCTGGTGTGTAACCTGATTCATACATTGAGTAAAGAATTCTTCTGTGAACTGGCTTTAAACCATCTCTTAAGTCTGGAATTGCTCTTGAGACGATAACGCTCATTGAATAATCTAAAAATGAATCTTTTACTTCTTTTATTATATTATTTTGCTCTATCTTATCCATCTTAACCTCCTATATATCTAAGTTGCTAACATATATAGCATTTTCTTCTATGAATTTTCTTCTTGGTTCTACATCTTCACCCATTAGAGTTGTGAATATTTCGTCAGCTCCCATTGCATCGTCAACAGTAATTTTTCTTAGAATTCTGAATTCTTTTGACATTGTTGTGTCTCTTAATTCATCAGCGTCCATTTCACCTAAACCTTTCATACGTGTAATTGTATATTTTGCATTTTCAGGTAATGTTTTTAAATATTCATCTCTTTCATTTTCATCTAAAACATATTTGATATTTTTGCCATATACAATCTTGAATAAAGGTGGTTGAGCTGCATAAACATGTCCGTTTTCAACTACTGGTTTAAAGAATCTATAGAATAATGTTAATAGAAGAATTCTAATATGAGAACCGTCTACATCGGCATCGGTCATTATTATGATTTTGTCGTATCTTAGTTTTGATAAGTCAAATTCTTCTCCAATTCCTGTACCAAATGCTGTTACTATAGTTCTTATTTCTTCATTACTTAATGCTCTATCAAGTCTTGCTTTCTCAACATTTAATATTTTTCCTCTTAATGGAAGAATAGCTTGCGTCATATAATCTCTACCTTTTTTAGCAGAACCACCGGCTGAATCTCCCTCGACTAGGAATATTTCTGATTCACTTGGATCTTTGCTTTTACAATCTGTAAGTTTTCCATAGAAATTAGTTATTTCTAGGTCTCCTTTTCTTCTTGTTAATTCTCTTGCTTTTTTAGCAGCAACTCTAGCTCTAGATGCAAGTAGTACTTTTTCCATTATTGCTTTTGCTTGATCTGGATTTTCTAGTAAAAATTTTTCAAATCCTGCACCAAATATATTACTTGCTATTTTTCTTACTTCTACGTTTCCAAGTTTTGTCTTTGTTTGTCCTTCAAATTGTGGATTTGGATGCTTACAAGATATTACCATTGTGATTCCTTCTTTAACATCATCTTGTGTTAATGAATCATCTTTATCTTTAAGAAATCCGTTACTTCTAGCATAATTGTTAATAACTCTTGATAATGCAAGTCTAACTCCATCTTCGTGTGTTCCACCTTCAACAGTGTTAATATTGTTTGTAAATGAATACACATTGCTGTTATATCCATCATTATATTGCATTGCAACTTCTATACTTATATCGTCTTCTGATCCTGATACATCAACGATATCATCATGAATAACTTTTTTATTAGTATTTAGTAATTTTACGTATTCAACAAGTCCTCCATTATATAAAAATTCATCTTTTTGACCACTTCTTAAGTCACTAAGAATAATTCTAAGTCCTTTGTTTAGAAATGCTAATTCTCTTGATCTTGTTTTTAATGTTTCGTAATCAAATTTTGTTGTTTCTTCAAATATTGTTGGATCTGGCTTGAAAGTAACAGTTGTTCCTGTTCTATTTTCATCGCACTCTCCTATAACTTCTAGGCTTTTTACTGGATGACCACCATTTTCAAATCTTTGATGATAAATTTTTCCGTCTCTATATACTTTAACTTCTAACCAACTTGATAAGGCATTAACTACTGATGCACCTACGCCATGTAGACCACCAGAAACTTTGTATCCTTTACCACCGAATTTTCCACCAGCATGTAATACTGTAAATATTGTTTCAACTGTTGATATCCCTGTTTTAGGATGTATTCCTGTAGGCATTCCTCTACCATCATCTTTAACTGTTACGCTATTATCTTCATTTACTATAATCTCAATATCATCACAATATCCAGCTAATGATTCATCTACTGAGTTATCAACAATTTCCCAAACTAGGTGATGTAATCCTCTAACACCAGTTGTTCCAATATACATACCAGGTCTTTTTCTTACTGCTTCTAAGCCTTCTAATACTTGAATATCATTTACGCCATATTCTTCTTTCATTTACTCACTCCCTCATCTAAATCAAATATTTTCGCTTTTTCTACTATTCTTTTATTAATATTTTTTAAATCTGTTGTTGTGATGAATACTTGTATGCTTTTATCTAATGATTTAAAAATATTGTTTCTATTTTTTTCATCTAGTTCACTAAATAAATCATCGAGTAGTAATATAGGTTTTATATCATATTTTTCTATGAATATTTTGACTTCTGAAAGCTTCATTGCTAAAATTATTAACTTTTGTATTCCTTGTGAACTATATTCTTTAGCATCATTTCCATTTTGACAAAATTTGTAATCGTCTCTATGTACTCCGAATGAAGTCATTCCTATATTTATTTCTTTATTTCTATTTTTCTTTAGTTCTTTTAGTAATTTTTCTTTGTCATTTATTTTGTAATCAGATTCATACTCAATATTTATCTTTTGACCCTTGATATAGTTTTTAAATATATCATTTATGTACGAATTGATTAATTCAATATAATTATTTCTATAATTATAAATTTTTAAGCCTTCTTCAACTATTTTTTCATCTAATATATCTAAATATCTGGAATCTAAGTTATTATTTAACATTAACTTCTTTAAAAAATCATTTTTGTTTTTAATTAATGTATTGTAATTATTTAAATAATAAATGTATTCTTTGTGTAGTTGAGATATTTGTATATTTAGATAATTTCTTCTAGTGTTTGGTGATGATTTAATTAACTTTAACTCATCTGGAGAAAGCATTATTATCCTATATTGAGAGATAAAATCACTAAGTTTTCTTTGAATTTTTGTATTGATTTTTGTCTTCTTACCATTCTTATCAAGATATAATTCAAGATTCTTTTTAGGACCGTAATCAAAATAGAAAACTTTTATTTTAAAAAAATCTTCTCCTTCTTTAATAATCGACATTTCATTATTTGTTTTAAAAGATTTTGCTAAACTACCTAAATAGATAGATTCAATAATTGTTGTTTTACCAATTCCGTTTTTACCAATTATGATGTTTAAATTTGAAAAATTATCAAAGTTTTTTTTCTTATAATTTCTAAAATTTAGTAGTTCTATTCTTGTAATATTCATTTTTAAACCTCATTAACCCCTTTTTTTTGATTTTTCTATCATTTAGGTACACCTACACAACAATTAAATTATACCATAAATTGATGCATAAAAAAAGATAATTTTAATTTTAATTACCTTTTTTTGATGTTCTTTCGTCTAAGACAAATTTTAATCTTGTTGCTCTTAAAATTTGATTTGATAATGAACCAAATGATACATCAAATTCTAGCTTATCACCATTTTTAAATTTAATTGCAGACTTCTTATTATCTATTTTGTAATATTTATCAATTTTTTCTAAATTTATCCAAATACAATCTAATCTTTCAGGTGATGTAGTTGGAAAAAATATCATTTTTTGACTTTCTTCTACAATAATAGGAGATTTATGAGTTATTCCTAGCATTTTTCTAGTTCCTTCTTTTCTTCCTTCATATGAACTACCAAAATATTCACAACTGTGTTCTAAAACTTCTTGTACTGTTTGATTAACAACATATTCATTATCAGATTCAATTACTTTTGATTTTGAGCCTTCAATTGGTAATATTACCTGTGTATCGTAATTAACTTCATAATCCATATCATTCTTCCCCCCTTTCATTAATAATGGCTAATATACTAGCACAGAAGGTTTGTCGAATTTTGTCGAATTTTGTCGAAAAATGTAAAAAATTGCAAAAAAAAACGAAAATTTTCGTTTTTTAGTAAGTTTTCATTGGTAAAATTAATTCTATTAATTCATCATTTTCTGTTTCTTTTAGAATTATTGGACTTATTTCACCATTTAATAATATATATATATCTTCTTTTGTAAATACTTTTAATGCTTCCATCATGTATTTAACACTGAATGAAATTTTTATATCATTTTCTGTTTCATTTGTAATTAGAATTTTATCTTTTCCTTTTCCTTCAGTACTTGCTGCTCTAATAATAAGTTCACTACCAGTAACTTCCATATCAACAATGTTTTTGTCTTTTGATTGAGTTAATGATGATGCTGTATCTAATAAACTATATAGATCTTTTAAATTAGCTTTAATTTTATGTTTAAATTCTTTAGGAATTGAATTATCTGTATTTGGATAAGTTCCGTTTAATAATGATGTTTGGAATATAATGTTATCAAATTTAAATAATGCTTTATTTGGGAATACATGTATTTCTAATTCAGATTCTTTATCAATTGTTTTTACAAGTTCATTAATATTTCTTGCTGGAATAACCATATTAACGTTTTCACTATACATACTATCTAATTTTATTGTTACTTTTGATAATCTATATGAGTCTGTAGCTACACATTCAAATATATCTCCTATTAATTTGATATTAACACCTGTTAATAAAGGTCTACTTTCTTGAAGTGAACATGCAAATGATGTTTTATTAATGATTTCTTTGAATTTTTGACTATCTATTTTTATAGGTTTTTTAACTTCTTCTAATTTTATATTTGGGAAGTCTTCTTGGTTGAAGCATGGGAAGTCATATATTCCACCACTTTCTGTTTTAAAAGATACTTCATTGTTTTCAAAGTTTTCTACTAATATGTTAGTATTTTGTAATTTACTTATAGTACTTAATAATGTTTTTCCATATATAATAGTACAACCAACTTCATCTATGCTTTTTATATCTCTTTTATCAATAAATGTTTGAATTGTAATATCATTGTCTGTTGCTGTTAAATATAATCCATCTTTAGTTAGTTCAAATTTAATACCATTAAGTACTGGAATAATATTTCTTGTAGATAATGCTTTACTTACACAATTTAATCCTTCCATTAATATATTTTTTTCTATTAACATTTTCATAATAATTTTTTCCTCCTTTTTCTTATTATTATATATTTATTACTATTATAGAGTGTTAATAATGTTGATAACTCATTTATTTCAAGGTTTTATCTACATATTATGTAAACTTACCATTGTTAAGATGTTTATAACTTGTGTGTTTATTCACAAATTTTCTCTTTTAGAATTTTAATTTCTTCTTGTAATTTTGTATTTGTTTTTAATTCATTTGATATTTTTTCATGTGAGTATATAACTGTTGAGTGATCTCTACCTCCAAACTCTAATCCAATTCTTTGTAAGCTTTCTTCTGTCATTATTCTACTTAGATACATCGCTATTGCTCTAGCATCTGTTACATTTTTCTTTTTCATTTTTCCTTTTAACATTGAAGCTTCTAGATTGAAGTATTTAGCCACTATATCTATTATTTTAGCGATTGAATTTGTTCTATATACTGTTTTTGGTACGAATTCTTGCAGTGCATCTTGTGCTATTTCTAGTGTAACGTCAGGAATATTAAATGCGGCTTTGTAAGCAACTATTCTAATTACAGCACCTTCTAGATTTCTTATATCACTTCCACAATTACTTGCTATATAGTTTATAACATCTTCATTTATATCTAAATCATAATCATTAATCATTATTTTATTTTTAATAATATTCTTTTTTAGTTCAAGTTCTGGAGGATTAATTGATTCTGTTAAACCCCATCTAAACCTTGTTTTAAGCCTATCTTCTAGATATTTGTAATCATTTATTGATGTATCTGAAGCAATTATTATTTGTTTTTCATTATCATATAGTGTATTAAATGTATTTGTGAATTCTATTTGTGATTTTGTTGCATTTTCTAGGAATTGAATATCATCAATCATTAATACATCAACATTTCTATATTTTTCTCTAAATGCTTCTAGATAGCTAACGTTATTATCGTATTTATTTTTAGCATTTATGATTGCTCGGTAGTCGTTAGTGAATTGTTCAGCTGTTATATAAAGAACTCTTTTATCTGAGTGATTTACTATATAATTACCAATTGCGTGCATTAAATGTGTTTTACCAAGTCCACTTTTTGCATATATAAAGTAAGGATTATAAAGTTTTCCTGGATTTTGTGCTACTGCTAATGCTGTTCCATAGGCTAATTTATTTGAATCACCTACAACAAACGTATCAAATGTATATTTAGGATTGAAATTACTTATATATTTATAGTTTGTTAGGTCATTGGTTGAGCTTTCTTCAATTTCTTCTTCAATCTCTTTTTTACTTTGTTTCTTAGGTTTTTCGTTAGCTTTTTCCAATTTCTTTATATCTTTTTCAAATATATATTGTATTTCACATGTATCGTTTGTTATATCATTTAATATATCTTCTATTATTGTACTATAGTTTTTTGTGATATTTTGTAATAAAAGTTCATTTGTAGGCACTATAATTATTACTTTACTATCGTCATAAGAATATAGTTTAAGGTCTTTAAATATATAGTTATATGACATTAACGATACTTTTGTTTTAATTTTTTCTAAGAATTTTGTCCAAATATCTTCAATATCCATAACTATCTGTCCTTTCTAAGTGCTCTTTCTAACTAAAATTATAGTGCATCTTTTTTTAAAGTCAAATTAAAAAATTTATTTAACATTTATATTAACAACATATTCACGATTTGTAAACAACTTTTTTCTTTTATTTGTTACTTTCTTTTGAGTTATCAACATTATCAACAAATTTACATTTTTATTATTTTAACAATTGTGGATAACTTGTTGATAAGTTAACATAATAATGTTAGTACAATGTTGATAAGTTAACATAATAAATATTAAAAATAAGTTTACATAATATTAAAAATATTATAAAATAGATATGGAGATTTGGGAAAATGAATAAAAAAGAATTACTAGAAAATTATTTAAAAAAACTATATAAAATATATGAAGAAAAAAATTTTGATACTTTTGTTAACACTATACTAAGTTATAATATTAGAATTGGAGATTATAATAAGAATATTTCTACTATTTCTAAGAAAATTTTTGACAAAATATTGCTTCTATTGCCTGAAAGTAAGGCAAAATTTTCGTATAAGGATTTTAACAATTTTTATAAGATAAATATAATATATAATGTTTATAATGATCCAACACCTAAGGTAATTATTGATGTTCCAGTGTTTATAGAAAATTATGAAAAGATAGCAATAAATTTAACAAATTTTTTGATAAAAAATAAAATAAACTCTTATATCAAGCTTCAAAAAATATCAAAGAACCCTTTGTTAGAAATTCGTGTTGATAATGAAAAAGAAGCTATAAAAATTGTTAATCATTTTAAAACTGATGAAGTTATAAAAGACGAAATAAAATCTAGAGTAATACCATTTTTACCTGAAGATAGTCTTCTTGGTTTTTCGTATGAATATAGACCATATAATTTTAAAAATTTTTATTATGTTTGTTTATATAAATTTTTTAACACATTAAAAACAGAAGATGATGTTAATTTAGATAATTTAGAAAATTTTGTTGATAACTTGTATAGAACTGAACGACATCTAAACAAAAAAAGAATGACTTTGTCCATTTATGAGAGTATTAAAACAATTAATCATGACGAAGATATATATAACATGTTTAAATATAATTCTGACATGAATATTGGAAGTATGAATCCAAATGAATATGATTTAAAGCTTGATAAAGACAAAATGATATATTTTGTTAATAAATTAGATGAAAGAATTATATCTTATGGTTCTGAAGAATATTTGAATTTAGTTTATTCTAAATTTTATGAGAATTTTATAAAAAGAGAAGAAAGTTCAACTTATTATGCGTATTTTTATAATATTTTCAGTAAATTATTATCTGATAATTATAAAGATGTTGATAAATTGTTAGATTTTTCTAGTATGCAAAAAGATTATATTTATACATTAATGATGTTAATATCGAGTTTATTCTTTGCATATAAGAAGATGGGATTTGCGTTAAGTGATGTGTATCTAATTCTTAAACATATATTATTTAAAAAATATATGCTTGAAATTGAAATTAAATCTTTAGCTGAATTTGATAGGCCAACTCCAGGATATATATTTCCATTAAATATTGAATATGGAAATAAAGTTGTAGATTTAAAAAACAAATCTAAAATTACTGTAAAAGAATATTTTAGGTTAAATAAAGTTTTAGACACTATTCCTATGAATTCTTTGGTTTATATGAAAGATGGAAAAATACTAAAAGGAGAGGATTTTTTAAAAGAACTTTATAAATATATAGGTTTATATGATACCTTTGAAGAATTAAGAAATTCCTTGGTTACTTTAATAGAATTTAAATAAATAATTGACAATTTTAAGTTGTTAGTATATAATCTAACTCAGTCGAGAGAAGAAATGGAGGTATAAACAATGAAAAGAACATTTCAACCTAATAATAGAAAAAAAGCAAAAACTTCAGGATTTTTAGCAAGAAAAGGTACTAATGTATTAAAATCTAGAAGAGCAAAAGGAAGAAAAGAATTATCAAAATAAATAAATTACTTTAAAATAAGTAATTTTTTTTATATAATATTTTCTAGAGGCAGATATGAATAAAAAATTTATAGTACGTAAGAATGAAGAAATACAGGAAATAATAAAAAAATCTAACAAAAAATACAATAAATTTTTTGTGCTTTATTTTGCCAAAAATTTCTTAGGATATAACAGATTTTGTATAAGTGTTGGCAAAAAAATAGGAAAAGCACATACTAGAAACTTATATAAGAGAAGAATAAAGGATATATTAATGAAAAATAATATAGATTCTTCTAATGATTATGTTATAATATTAAGGACTAACATTTTAGGTAATTCGTATCAAGAAATAAGTAGTGAATTACTTAAATTATTGAGAGGAGAAAAATAATGAAGAAAAAAATAGCTATTATTTTTCTATTAATGTTAACACTTTGTGGTTGTACTAAAAGATTTAATACTGAAGTTGATGTTGATGGAAAAAAAGTAGAAAAGAGTTATGTTTCAAACATAATATGTAGGCCAGAAAGTGAAGAGTTAAAAGAAATATATTCTACTAATAAAGATAATTTAATCGTTGATTATGATAAGTTACCTGCATGTAAGGATTTAAAAATTAATTCTGGTGGATATGAAGGATTATGGACTTCAATATTTGTTAAACCATTAGCTTGGATTATTGTTAAAGTTGGTGTACTTGTTAAAAACTATGGTGTAGCAATTATGATAGTTGGATTAGTATTAAGAGCTTTAATGTTCCCTTTATCTAAGAAATCTATGAATATGAGTGATAATATGCAAAAAGCTCAAAAAGATCTAAATAAGTTAGAAAAGAAATATAAGGGAAGAGAAGCAGATAGAGATGCTATGATGGCAAAAAGTCAAGAAATGTTACTTATATATAAAAAATATGATATAAGTCCATTATCAGGATGCTTATTTTCATTCTTACAATTACCAATATTCTTTGCATTCTTAGAAGCTGTTTATAGAGTACCTGCATTCTTTGAAAAGAATTTCTTAGTATTTAATTTAGGAACAACACCACTTGAAGGATTTAAAGCTGGTAATTATTGGTATATAATTCTTGTATTACTTATTATTGGTGCAACATATTTCTCATTTAAAAATATGAATGTAAGCGGTGATGCTGAACAAGCAAGACAAATGAAAATGATGAGTACATTTATGATTGTATTTATTTCAATGGTATCATTTACATTACCAACATCAATTGCATTATATTGGATTGTATCAAATGGATTTACAGTTGTTCAAAACTTGATATTAAAGAAAGGTAAGTTGTAGTATTATGGAGAAGTATAAATTTCAAGCTAAAAGCGAAGACGGGCTTTTAGACAAAGCATTAAATGAATTAGGATTAAAAGAAGAAGATGTAATTACTAAATCTTATGAAGAAAAAGGTGGATTATTTAGTGGAAAAAAATATACACTAGAAGTTATTAAAATTAGTGATGTTGCTGAAGTTGGAAAAGAAATAATTAAAGAATTATTATCATCTTTAGGAATAAGTGCTAATATTGAAACAAAAGTAAGAGATGGACAAATTAAATATCAATTACACTCTCAAAATAATTCTGTATTGATTGGTAAAAATGGACATATACTTGATTCTATTCAAACATATGTAAGACAGGCAGTGTTAAATACTTTAGATTTATATGTTAATATTACAGTTGATGTAGAAGGCTATAAAGAAAAACAAAACTATTTCTTAGAAAAAAGAGTTAAAAAAATAGCAAGAGATGTAACTTTATCAAAGGTAGATGTTAAGTTAGATCCAATGAATTCCTATGAAAGAAAAATTGTTCATTCAGCACTTCAAGGTTTTAAATATATTAAGACTGAAAGTGAAGGAGAAGAACCTAATAGATGCGTAGTAATTAAATACGTTGAAAATAAAGATGAAGAATAGTATGCGAAATGCATACTTTTTATTTTACTTATTATACATATTGTGTTATAATCTAGCGTGAAGAAAAAGGAGATTTAATATGGAAGACACTATTGCAGCTGTAGCTACGACTATTGGAGAAAGCTCTATTAATGTTATTAGAATTAGTGGAAAAGATTCAATTAGTGTAGCAAATAAAATATTTTCAAGGGATATAAGTAATGTACCAAGTCATACAGTACACTACGGTTTTATAATTGAAGATAAAGAAAAAATAGACGAAGTATTCTTATCTGTATTTAGAGCTCCTAAAAGTTTTACAACAGAAGATATTGTTGAAATTAGTGTACATGGTGGTAGTGCTTCTGTTAATAAAGTTATGGAATTAGTATTATCAAATGGTGCTAGACTTGCTGAACCAGGGGAGTTTTTAAAAAGAGCATTTTTAAATGGAAGAATAGATTTAACCCAGGCAGAAGCAGTAGGTGATTTAATTAATGCTCAAACTGAGAGTTCAAGAAAGATGGCACTTAAAGGTGTTGATAAAACTATATTTTGTGAAATAAATGAATTAAAAGAAAAAGTTCTTGCATTGATTGCTAATATTGAAGTAAATATAGATTATCCTGAATATGAAGATGCAGTAGTTGTAACTAAAGAAATGATAAATGAAACAAATGAATTTATTAGAGAGAAAGTTAACAAATTACTTAAAAATAGCAAAAAAGGATTACTCATAAAAAATGGTTTAAAAATCGTTATTGTTGGTAAACCTAATGTTGGTAAAAGTAGTATTTTAAATTCATTGTTAAAAGAAAATAAAGCAATAGTTACTGATATTAAAGGTACAACTCGTGATATAGTTGAAGGAACTTTAATGATTGATGGTGTTAAACTTGATATATTGGATACTGCTGGTATAAGAGAAACTAATGATGTTGTTGAAGCTATTGGTGTTAAAAGAAGTGTAGATGCCATAGATGAAGCTGATTTAGTGTTATTTGTTATAGATAGTGAAGATGGATTTAACAAAGAAGATAAAGAAGTTCTTGATAAAATAAAAGATAAAGAAATACTAGTAGTTTATAATAAAAATGATAAGAAGGAAAATTATAAAGTAGATGAATTAAGTAGTTATAATTCTATTAATATCTCAACATTTGATAGTGATATGATAGAAAAACTTAAAGATAAAATTTCAAGTATATTTGATTTAAAATCTATTGCTGAATCAAATTATACATATATATCTAATGCTAGACAAATAGCTTTATTAAATAAATCATTAAGTATTGTTGATGAAATTGAAAATGCTGTTAATAATGATTTAGAAGTAGATATGATTGAAATAGATGTTAAGAGGTTATGGGAAACTTTAGGTGAAATAACTGGCGAAGTTGGAAGTGACGACTTATTAAATGAAATATTTAGTAAGTTCTGTCTTGGAAAGTAGATGATAGATAATGAAATATGATGTTATAGTTGTTGGTGGAGGTCATGCTGGGTGTGAAGCTTCTTTAGCAAGTGCAAGAATGGGTGAAAAGACTTTACTTATTACAATTAATATAAATAATATAGCAGATATGCCTTGTAATCCATCAATAGGTGGTTCCGCGAAAGGTATTGTTGTACGTGAAATAGATGCATTAGGTGGAGAAATGGGTTATTGTGCGGATAAAACTCATCTTCAAATTAAAATGCTTAATGTAAAAAAAGGACCTGGTGTTAGATCACTTAGATGTCAAGGTTGTAAGGTTAATTATCCTAAAGAAATGTTAAAGACACTTCAAGAAACAGATAATTTAGATATTAAAGAAGCTATAGTTAAAGAATTAATTGTTAAAGATAAAAAAATATGTGGAGTTATTACTGAAGATGGGGAGAAAATAGAGAGTAAAGCTGTTATTCTTACAACTGGAACTTATTTAAATTCTGATATTATGTGTGGTCATGAAAAACATAAAGGTGGTCCTCATGGGGAAAAGAATTCTATGTATTTGAGTGATTCACTTCAAAAGAATGGTATAAATATTATTAGATTAAAAACAGGTACTCCTCCTAGAATATTAAAGAGTAGTATTAACTTTGATGAAGTTCAAATAGAAGAAGGAGACAAAGAACCACTTACATTTAGTAATTTTTATGATGCAACATATGATGTTAATAAGCAAACTCCATGTTATTTAACTTATACTAACAAAGAAACTCATAAAATAATAATGGATAACTTAGATAAATGTTCTTTATATAGTGGAATGATTAAAGGAGTTGGACCTCGTTATTGTCCTTCAATTGAAGATAAAGTAGTTAAATTTAATGATAAAGATAGACATCAAATATTCTTAGAACCTGAACGTAGTGATGATATAGAATACTATGTTGGGGGTTTTTCTACTACAATGCCTCATGAAATACAAGAAAAACTTTTAAAAACAATGGATGGCCTTCATGATGTAGTAATAACTAAATATGGTTATGCAATTGAATATGATGCGATAGATCCACTACAATTAAAGATGTCTTTAGAAAATAAAGTACTAGAAAACTTATTCACTGCTGGTCAAATAAATGGTACTAGTGGTTATGAAGAAGCTGCTGCTCAAGGACTTATGGCAGGTATTAATGCATCTTTGAAATTACAAGGAAAAGAACCATTTATATTAAAGAGAAATGAAGCATATATAGGAGTACTTATAGATGATTTGATTAATAAAGGTATAACTGAACCATATAGATTATTAACTTCTCGTGCTGAATTTAGATTACTTTTAAGACATGATAATGCTGCACTTAGATTAACTCCTTATGGTAGAAAACTTGGTCTTATAAATGATGAAAAGTATGAAATATTTAATAAGATGGTTAATGATATGAAAAAATTAGAGGATTACTTAGATAATACTTATTTAACATCAACTCTTGAAGTAAATAAATTTTTAGAAAGTATTAATTCATCTAAAATATACGGTAGAACTTCACTTAAGGATTTAGTAAAAAGACCTGAAATAGATATATGTGTTTTACTTGAATTTATGAATAAGCTATATGATAAAAAGATAGCTGATATGGTTCAAATAGAAATTAAATATAAAGGATATATAGATAAAACTAAAGCTGAAGTAGAGAAAATGTTAAAGCTAGAAAATAAACAAATACCTGAAGATATAGATTATGAAAAAGTACCTAATATAGCTACTGAAGCAAGACAAAAATTTAGTAAGATTAGACCTTTAACTATAGGACAAGCATCTAGAATAAGTGGTGTTAATCCATCTGATATTACTATGTTATTAGTTTATTTAAAAAAGGAATACAATAATGACTAAAGAAGAGTTTATATCATATTGTGATAAATTAAATATTAAGATAAGTGAGGAAGTATATAGAAAATTCTTTACTTATTTTGAGATGCTAGTAGAGTGGAATAACAAGTTTAATATGACTACTATTCTTGAAGAAAAAGATGTATTCTTGTTACATTTTTATGATTCATTGTGTTTATTTAAAGTAGTTAATTTAAATAGTGAAGTTAGTTTATGTGATTTTGGTACGGGTGCTGGATTTCCTGGACTTCCTATAGCTATAGTATTTCCCAAAGTAAGTGTTATACTAGTTGAATCTAATGGTAAGAAATGTACATTCTTAAATGCAGTAAAAGATGCGTTAAATTTAAAAAATGTAACAGTTATAAATGACAGAATTGAAAATTATAGTTCTAAAGAACGCGAAAAATTTGATATTGTTACTTGTAGAGCGGTTACCTCAATACCTATGATACTTGAAATGGCTACACCCATAGTAAAAGTAAATGGTATTTTGGCTCCATTGAAATCTAATTGTGAAGAAGAATTAGTAAAATATAGTTATTTAGAACAAGAACTTGGAATAAAATTAATTCAAAAAGAAGTGTATAGTTTGCCTATAAATGATGCTTATAGAGTAATACCTGTATATAAAAAAGAAAAAGTAACTGATAAAAAGTATCCTAGAAGTTATAATTCTTTATTAAAAATTTATAAAAATAAATAGTAAATATCTTGTTATTAACTTGATAAAAACTTTAAAATGCTTTAAAATGAATATATAGTAGGAAAAAAGGATAGAGATTATGGACGAAAATAAAGATAAAATTTATTACATACCTGTTGAAGATATTATACCTAATAGATTTCAACCAAGACTTGCATTTGATGAGAAAGAATTGAATGAACTTGCTAATTCTATTATTAAGTATGGTGTTATTCAACCCATAGTACTTAGAAGTATTGGAGAAAAATATGAAATAATTGCAGGTGAAAGAAGATATAAAGCTTCTTGTATTGCTGGTCTTAAGAAGATTCCTGCTATTATAAATAATACTGATGATAACACTAGTGCTGAAATAGCTTTACTTGAAAATCTTCAGAGAAAGAATTTATCTGTTATTGAGGAAGCTCAATCATATAAAAAACTTATGGATAAAGGATTTACTCAAGAAGATATTGCAACTAAACTTGGTATTAGTCAATCTGCAGTTGCGAATAAAATGAGACTTTTAAATTTACCAAAAGAAGTACAAGATGCGCTTTTATACAATAGAATATCTGAAAGACATGCTAGAAGCTTGTTATCACTTAATAATGAAGATTTACAAAAGAGTTTATTACATAGAATTACTAGTGAAAAATTAACGGTAAAACAAACTGAAGAAGCAGTAAGTGAATTATTAAATAGAGATAAAATTCAAGAAGAATTACCAACTGATATACAAAAATTCTTAAAACCTGAACCTATTCAAGAGCCAAAAGAACAAGTAATAGGTAATAATGCTGTTGAAGAGTATTTGGATATTAAAGTTCCAGAAGTTGTTGATATAGAACCTGAAAAATCAGTTTTAACAGAATATACTGAAGATACTGAAATAATAAATCCATTTCAAACTGTACCAAGTAATCATATTACAAATACAAATGTTATTAATGAAAATGTTCAAAGTACAGTTACCCCTTTTAGTGAAACTATACCTAATGTAACTAGTGTTAAGGATAATACTAATATGAATACTGAAACTATTAATAGTGCTGTAAGTCAACCTAGTGAACAGTATTTTAATCCATATAAATTATCTGAAGAAACTGTTACTGAAGTGAAAGAAGAAGAACCTAGTGAGGATTCATTATTGAATGAATTTGGAGAAGTTAACTTACCTAAAGTAATAAATAAAGTAAGAGACTTTGTGAATAGTTTATCTGAAGTAAGTAGTTTAATTGAAACATCTGAAGTTGATTTGACTGATAAATATCAAATAGTTATTGAAATTGATAAGAACACACCTATGTAGTGTGTTTTTTTAACTTTACATTCATTTTTTGAAAATTATTTACTAAAATTATATAAATGATATAATTAATTTAGAATTATAAGAAAAGAGGTAATCGTTATGGGATTAATTAAGGCTTTATCTGGAGCTACTGCATCAGCTTTAGGAGATCAATTTAAGGAGTTTGTCACTTGTCCTTCAATTTCAAAAAATGTATTAATTCAAAGAGGAACAATTAATCATGGTGAAGGAAATAAAAATCCATCTGAAGGAATAATTTCAAATGGAAGTACTATTGTTGTACCTCAAGGTATGGCAATGATGATTATTGAAAATGGTGAAATTAAAGAATTTACTGCAGATGCAGGTACTTTCTATTTTGATACAAGTAGTGAATCTAGTATTTTTACAGGTGGCTTAGGAAAAGGAATTATAGACACTTTTAAAACTATAGGAAAACGTTTTACTTATGGTGGTCAAACTGCTAAAGATCAAAGAGTTTACTACGTAAATTTATTAACAATTACAGGTAATAAGTTTGGTTCTCCACAACCAAGAAAAATTACTGATGAAAAATATGGTATGTTAGAGGTTACTTTCTTTGGTGAATATGCTTTTAGAGTTGTAGATCCAATTATGCTTGTTAATAGTGTTATTGGTGCACATCCAGCTGATACTGTATATTATGAAGACATTATTGGTAGTCAATTACAATCAAAATTTGTTGAAAAATTAACTCAAGCCATTACAGTAGTTATGAGAAAACATAAAGTTTCTTTTGGAGATATTGGACTTTATAATGGTGATATTTCTGAAGAAATGAATGTATGTTTAGATGATTCATGGAAGAAAAATTATGGTTTAGAAGTAGTAGATGTTGCTTTAGGCGATATTAATCTTACTGATGAATCTATGACTAAAGTTAATAAAATTGATGAAGCTACTATTTTCTCAAATAAGAATTTACAATCTGGTTTAATGGCTAGTGCTTCAGCAGATGCTTTAAGAAATGCTTCATCTAATGATAGTGGTGCTATGATGGGATTCATGGGTATGAATATGGCTAGTGGAGCTGTTAATAATATGATGGGTGCTATTAATAATGGTACTGATGTAAATGGTTATAAACCTGAAACAAATCAACCAGAAATGGGTACTATATTTAATGATGAAGTTAAAGTAGAAGATGTTCCAAAACCTAAGAAATGTTCTAAGTGCGGAGAAGTTGCTGTAGGAAAATATTGTAGTAATTGTGGAGCTAAAATAGAAGAATAAAAAATAAGACTCTTTATTAGGAGTCTTTTATATTGTATAAATCTACATAGTTTGGTTCTGAACCTTTTTCATAGTAACAAACAAATCCATTACTATTTATTTCGCCTGAGATTGGGTCTATTGCTGCAGCTGTTATACCTTTTGGTATATCATACCATTCATTTTTATTATCTTTAATTGTGCTTATTGTTTTAGCCCAAATTTTTTTTGTGATTTTTGAATCTTTTGATTTAACTTCACTATTATCATCATTGCCTGCCCATACTAGCATTAAATAATCTTTGTTATATCCTACTGTCCAGTAGTCTGTTTTAGTACTACCACTTTTTGCTGCATATTTGCCTTTTAATGTATTTGAAATACTTACAAGTGTAGGTGAAGTATAATTAATCAAACTATAATTATATGTTGATGTTAGTAAGTTGTTAAGAATATATACATATTTTTTATTTAATACGTAGTCATTACTATACTTATATTCGTATAGTATTTTGCCATTATTATCTGTTATTTTTTCTATTAAATGAGGAGTTTCATGCTTTCCTTCGTTTGCTAGTGTTATAAATCCATTACTATAATCAATCATATTTATTTCAGTAGTTCCTAGTGCTGAAGATGCATTTTCTTTTACCTCTGTTTTAATTCCTACTTTTTTAGTTATTTTGCTTAATGAATCTGTACCTAAGAATAAGTGTGTTTTCATAGCATATATATTGTCTGAGTAAGCTATAGCTGCTAGCATAGATATATTTTTATTAGCATAAATATTTCCTGCATTTTTAGGAGAATACATAGTGTCTCCAAGATTGAATGTAGTTCTTTCACTTAAAAATGTACTAGAGGGCGTAAAACCATTCTCTAAAGCACTATAGTATAAAAATGGTTTAATGGTTGATCCAACTTGCCTTTTAGAAGAATATGCTCTATTATATTGTGATTTTGAATATTCTTTTCCACCAATTAGAGCTACTATTTTACCATTACTTGGCGTTATTACGACAGATGCAACCTGTAAACTAGAGTTCTTCATTTCTTTGTCTATGTTATTTTCTAAGTTTTTTTGTACATCTTTATCTAAATTTGTATATATTTTAAGACCTTCCATATCTAATAGTGATGATGGTATTTCTTTTATATTAGATAACTCTTTTAGTACTGCATCTCTATAATAATATATACTTGATAATTCAACTTTATCGTTTTTAGCATAGAAATTTAGTGGTTCATTAATTGCTTCGTTCATTTCGTCTTTTGAAATATATTTATTTTTTACCATGCTTATAAGCACATTCTTTTGCCTTTCTTTAGCATTCTCATAGTTAGTTACTGGATTATAATAACTTGGATTTTTTGGTATTCCTACTATGATAGATGCTTCTGCTAAAGATAGGTCTTTTGGTTCTTTATTAAAATAATATTTACTTGCTTCTTTTATTCCATAATTTCCTGCTCCAAAATCTATTGTATTTAAATATCCTTCTAAAATTTCATTTTTTGAATAGTGAGTTTCTAATTCTAAAGTAAGGAGTGCCTCTTGTATTTTTCTTTCCCATGTTTTATCAAATGTTAAGTAAAGATTTTTAATATATTGTTGTGATATAGTTGAAGCGCCTTCTTTAAGTTTTTTACTTTTTAAATTTACTAACATTGCTTTAGCTATTCTTAAATAATCAAATCCTTTATGGTTATAAAAGTTTTTATCTTCAATAGAAACTATAGAATTTTTAACATAGTCACTTATATTATTTAGTTCTACATAATCATTTTTTTCTCTTTCTTGGAATAAATCATTACCATATTTGTCATAATAAGTTATACTCTTACTTGTATTAATATTAAACTTAGGTGTGATAAAAGCATAAACGTAAAGACTTAAAATTATTATAATAATAGAGAAAAATGTGAATATAAATATTTTAGTTAGTAATAGTAATTTTTTCATATCATTTACACCATTAATTATTATGTATTATAAATCTAAAAAAAATACTTGATTTATATAAAAAAATATGTATAATTTTAAGGGAAAGAAAAATTAGTCTTAAGGAGGCTTTAATTAATGAAATTTAAAACTATAAATAAAGAAGATTTAGAGACAATGCCATTTGATGACATTGCTTATATAATATTAAAAGAAAAAGGAAAAAAGATGAAGATTAATGACATATTTAAAATAATATGTGATGAACTTAATCTTGGAGAAAATGCATATGAAAATCAAATAGCTGATTTCTTTGCATTACTTGCTACTGAAAAAAGATTTATACAACTTGAAAAAGGATATTGGGATTTAAGAGAGAATCATACAGCTGAAATTAATATTAAAGAATTAGAAGAAGAACTTGAAGATGATGATGTAACTGAAGAAAAAGAAGATGAAGATGCAGAAGAGCATGAAAGTGACTTCTATGATGATATTGATGAAACTGATGATGATGATACAGATGATGACTTAAGAGATTTAGTTATCGTTGATGAAGGATATGAAGACGAATCAGACTTGTAGCGATGCTTTCTTAAATATTTGATAAAGGAGAGGAAAATATGAAAGAAAGATTAGAAATAATACAAGAAAGATACAATAATTTAAATGAAGAGTTATTAAAACCTGAAGTTTATAATGATTATAAAAAGATGCAAACTATATCTAAAGAAAAGAACTCTATTGAACCAATAGTAGAAGCTTATAAAAAATATAATACTGTTCTAGATGATATAGAAGCAGCTAAAGAGATGTCTAAAGATCCTGAAATGAAGGAATTTGCTTTAGAAGAAATAGATAATTTACATAAGAAAAAAGAAAGTTTAGAAAGTAAATTAAAAATTATGCTTTTACCAAAAGATCCAAATGATGAAAAAAATGTTATCATTGAGATTCGTGGTGCTGCTGGAGGAGATGAAGCTAATATCTTTGCTGGAGATTTATTTAGAATGTATACTAAGTATGCTGAAAAGCAAGGATGGAAACTTGAAGTGACTCATGAAGTACCTGGTGAAAGTGGTGGATACTCACAAATAGAATTTATGCTTAGTGGAGAAAGTGTTTATTCAAAACTTAAGTATGAAAGTGGAGCTCATAGAGTTCAAAGAGTACCTGAAACTGAATCTGCTGGTAGAGTTCATACAAGTACTGCAACAGTATTAGTTATGCCAGAAGCAGAAGAAATAGATGTAGAAATCAAAGATAGTGATATTAGAATAGATATAACTCGTAGTAGTGGTGCTGGAGGACAATGTGTAAATACAACTGACTCAGCTGTTAGAGTTACACATATTCCAACTGGTATAATTGTTTATTGTCAAGTGGAAAGAAGTCAAATAAAGAACAAAGAAAGAGCACTTCAAATATTAAAGACAAGATTATTTGATTTAAAGCAAAGAGAACAAGATGAAAAACTAGGTAATGAAAGAAGAAGTAAAATAGGTACTGGAGACAGAGCTGAAAAAATTAGAACATATAACTATCCACAAAATAGACTTACTGATCATAGAATTAACTATACAGTAATGCATTTAGATAAAATTATGGAAGGTGACTTAGAAGACTTAATTAATGCATTAATTGCTGAAGATGAAAGAATGAGACTTGAAGAACATAATGATTAATAAAATAATGTCTTTAGGATTTAATCGTCCTGAAAGTGAAGAATTAGTTAAAGTAAGCAAAGATATTGAAAAAGATTATCAAAAATTATTAGAAGGTTATCCAATACAATACCTTATAGGATACGTTGACTTTTATGGATATAAAATAAATGTTAATGAAAATGTTTTAATACCTAGATATGAAACTGAATATTTAGTAGAGAAAACTATAAATTATTGTAAAAAAGTGTTTGATGGTAAATTAGATATACTTGATTTAGGTACAGGTAGTGGTGCTATAAGCATTGCTTTGGGTAAAAAGTTAGACTCTAATGTTACTGGAGTAGATATATCTGATAAGGCTTTAGAAGTTGCTAGAAATAATGCGCTTCAAAATAATATAAATATTAATTTTATTAAAAGTGATATGTTAAAAAATGTAACTGGTAAGTATGATATAGTTATAAGCAATCCACCATATATTGATTCAGAAGAAAAAATAATGGATTCTGTTAAAAAATATGAACCACATTTAGCACTTTATGCTGAAGATAATGGATTATATTTCTATAAAAATATACTTTCTAATATTAAACCATATTTAAAAGAAAAATTTATTATAGTTTTTGAAATAGGATGGTGGCAAGGAAAGTTAATAGAAATGATAGCTAAAGAATATTTTGAAGATTCTAAAGTTTTAACCCTCAAAGATTTAACTAATAGAGATAGATATATATTTATAATAAATGAATAAAAAAATTAAAAACCGACCAATATTAAATTGAAAGGTTGGTTTTTAAATGAAAAAAATAATATATGTTATATTGATAATTGTGATGATACTAGTTGTTTCTAAGCCTAGATATGATTTAAGTGGAGATATGGTAAGATTTAGAGTTATACCCAATAGTAATTCTTCAAAAGATATTTTAATTAAAGAAAAAGTTGTTAACGAGTTATCAACATTATTATTTAAAGATACTAATGATATTAATGAAACACGTAATAATGTAGTTAATAATTTAGATAAAATAAATAATAGTATAGATAAGGTATTTAGTGAAAATAATTATAATTTGAAATATAAAGTTAAATATGGTATGAACTATTTTCCCAGTAAAGAATATAATGATATTAGATTTGAGGCAGGAAATTATGAAAGCTTAGTAGTAGAAATAGGAGAAGCAAAAGGTAATAATTATTGGTGTATTTTATATCCTCCACTTTGTATGGTTGATTATGAAAAAGATACTAAAATAGAATATAAATCTAAAATCATAGAGATACTTTCAAATTTATTCTAATGTAAACACTGCCTAAAAACTGTCTAATTAATTGATAAAATCTTTATTTAATAGTATATTATAAGTAGAAAGGCATGGTGTTTATGTCAAAGATAACTATAGAAGGTAACCATAGGTTATCTGGAGAAATTAAAATTAGTGGAGCTAAGAATAGTGCGGTTGCTTTAATTCCTACTGCATTACTTGCTAAAACTAAGAGTGTTATATATAATGTGCCTACTATAAGTGATATTGAGTACTTAATAAAAATATTAGAGCTACTTAATTGTAAAGTTGAACATAAAGAAGATGCATTATATATAGATTCAACTAATCTTGAAAATAAACCAATACCTGAAGAATTAAGTGTTCAAATGAGAGCTTCATATTATTTTATGGGAGTTTTACTTGCTAAATTTGGAAGGGTTGAAATGTCTTTTCCAGGTGGATGTAATATAGGAGCAAGACCTATTGATATTCATATTAAAGGCTTTGAACAATTAGGAGCAAAGGTTGAAATAATTAAGAACAGATATATTATTACAGCTGATAAATTAGTTGGTAAAAGAATATATTTTGATTTTCCTAGTGTAGGAGCAACTATAAATGTTATGCTTGCTGCTGTTGGTGCTGAAGGAACAACTATTATTGATAATGCTGCTATGGAACCTGAGATTGTTAATGTAGCGTCATTCTTAATTAATATGGGTGTTAAAATCACTGGTGCTGGAACAAAACGTATTGAGATAGAAGGTACTAAGAATTTAGATAATGGTGTTATTGAAGTATTTCCTGACAGAATCGAAAGTGGGACTTATATAATTATAGGTGCTTTACTTGGAGATAATTTGAGAATTAAAGGAATTATAAAAGAACATATTGAAGCTTTATTAATGAAACTTAAAGAAATTGGAGTTGAATATACAATAGATGCAGATGTTCTTACAATATCTAAGTGTGAACATTTAAAACCAACATATATTAAAACATTAGTATTTCCTGGTTTCCCAACAGATTTACAACAACCTATGACAACATTATTAACACAAGCAGAGGGTAAATCTATAGTTGAGGAAACATTATATGAAAATAGATTTAAAAATACATATGACCTTAATAGAATGGGTGCAATTACCAATATATTGAGTCTTAATAAAATTGAAATTAAAGGCCCTCGTAAGTTAAAAGGTACTAAAGTTATTGCTACTGATCTAAGAGGTGGAGCGTCATTATTGATTGCTGGTCTTATTGCAGATGGTATAACTGAAATAGAAAGCAGCGAATATATTTTAAGAGGATATGGCGATGTTGAAAAGAAACTTGCAAATGTAGGTGCTAAAATAAAAGTAACTGAGTAATATTTATTAGGTGATATAAATCATGAAAAAAAATAAATTACTAGTTATTTTTTTCTTGTCTTGTTTACTCTCATATATAATTTATAATTATACGATTAATAATAGAATTAATGTATTAGTTTTAGGAGACAATCATTTAATAAATAGTAAATATAAAACATATGATAAGTACTTACTGGATAAATATTATAATATTAATGATTTTAATAAGTTATTCACAACTGATAATGGAACTTATAAAGATATTATTAACAATATAAAGAACAACTATTTTATATATGAAAAGGGTAAAAAAGTATATTTAAATCAAAAAATTACTGAGTCTGACTTGATAATTTTAAATGCTAATAATGACAATTATTTTGAAAAATGTTCTAAAGGAAAATCTATTATTAAAAAATATAATGAAAGCGTTATTGAAGATATAAATTCTTTAAAAGAGATAATTTCTAAAATAAGTGCGGCCAAAGTAATAGTTATATCTAATTATTGTTATACTGATAATTATCAATTAAATGATGGTGATGTTAACTTGAATAGTTTATATTTTAAATATCAAAATAATAAAAGAAAGCGTTTAGATGATAAAGTTAATTATCAAATATATAGTGAAATAGTTAAGAATATAGGATAATAGATATGTTAAATTGATATTTTGTACTTGATTTTAAGTAAAAAACCATGTATAATACTCACTGAAGTTATTTCTATAACTGTTAATTAGTTATGGCGAGGAGGATAAAATATGAAAAAGGGAATACATCCAGTACAAAAAGTATGTAAAGTTAAATGTGCTTGTGGAAATGAATTTGAAGTTAAATCAACTAAAGATGAAATTCAATTAGAATCTTGTAATAAGTGTCATTCATTCTATACAGGTAAATTTAAAACTGTTAAGACTGGTAACGTACAAAAATTCAAAGATAAATATGGAATCACTGATTAATAGTGATTTTTTATTAGGTGAAAAATATGAATATTAATGGTCAAGAAGTAGATATAAATGATTTATATGATAAAAAATATATGCATAAAGAAATAAAAAAAGGAATTTATTTATCTGAATATCAATGTGAAGTTCTAAATAGATATGGAATTAATCCTAAAGAATGTGCGTCTATAAACGATATAATGTTTCTTATTGATGAAATATTAGAAGATGATCCTGATGCTGATGATTTAGACAATATATCAAGAGAAATATCCGAATTTAACTATTATGCCAATACTAACAAGTAATTGAAAAATTGCTTGTTTTTTGTTATCATATAATTATGAAAAATAAAAATATAATATATATAATAGGTATCTTTGTTATTGCTATAATACTAACCATATTATATATTTTTAAGTATGATAAATTAGATGATGATATATTAAATAAAAGTTGGTATAGATATAATTATACTAATGGGTATTATGATGTATTTAATATTGATGAAAATAAAATATCATATTATAGAACAAGTAATGAAAACTTCACTAATGAGTATGATTCTTGTAGTAAATATAGATTTAATAAGAAGAATAAATCATTAATATTAGATTGCAATAAAGAAATAGTTATTAAGAATGTAGAAAAGAATAAAATTAAGTTATCAATAGATAATGAAGAAAATACTTTTTTTACTAATATAGATGATTCATTGAATTATGAATTTAATAAATTTTATGGTATGAGTAAATCTGAATATAAGAAAAGTAAAAGTCAGGTATTAGATTTTGTTAAAATATCTAATAGTAATTTATTAAATATTGTTAAAGAAAAAGAATATTCTAAAATAATTTTTATTGGAAATAAATGTACTAGTGTTGATTGTATTGTTGCTTACGATGCTTTTGAAAAGTGGGTTACAGTATCATCAAATACTTATTTTGTTAATAGTGACGAACTTGATAATAACACGATTAAATCTTTAAATAATATAAATAAGTCATTCTTAAATGATTCTAATTTTTATAATGATAGTTATCCTAAAGTAATAATAACTAATGGTGGTAAGATAATTGATTCTTATTTAGTTAATTGTAGAGGTTTTGACTGTACTTCTTTTTACAATAAATAATTCTAATAATATACATTAAATTTTCACAAATATTTCATATTGTGATATTATATTATTTACGAGAGGTGAAGGGATGAAAGTACTAATCGTTGATGATGAAAAATTAATAAGAGATGTTATTAAAGAATACTGTATTGGAAATAAGTATGATGTTATAGAAGCTGAAAATGGTGTAGAAGCCGTTGATAAAGCTAAAGACGCTGACATTATTATTCTTGATATAATGATGCCTAAAATGGATGGATTTACTGCATATAAAATAATTAAAGAAAGATATAATACTCCAACAATTATGTTATCTGCTAGAGGGGAAGAATATGATATCTTAGCTGGTTTTGATTTAGGAATAGATGATTATATGACAAAACCATTTAGTCCAAAAGAATTAATGGCTAGAATAAATGCTGTTATAAAAAGATATAAAGGTGAAGATGATTTTTATATATATAAAAATCTTAAAGTTGATTTTTTAGGACATGCTGCATATATTGATGGAAAAGAATTATTATTAACACCTAAAGAATATGATTTGCTTGTATATTTTATAAATAATAAAGGAATTGCATTATCAAGAGAACAATTACTTAATAATATATGGAATTATGATTACTTAGGTAATGATAGAACTATTGATACTCATATAAAGATGCTTAGAAATAATTTAGGAGAATATAGAGATTTAATTACCACAGTAAGAGGAATGGGGTATAAATTTGATGATAAAGAATAGTAAGATTAAACATATAGTATTAGGATGCTTGATAGCATTTGCTAGTTTTATATTACTATTTCTTTTTTTAATGCAAATAATATTTCTTAATAAATATTATGAAATATATAAAAAGAATCAATTAGATAATATAGTTTCTTCTATTAAAAATAATAATTCAATGAATATAAGTATTTTAGAAGATTATGCATATAACTATGGTGTATGTATATCAATTTATTCAAATGGTGTTATACAAACTATATCAAATACATATAACAAAGGATGTTTATTTAGTGATAAATCTACTAGTGATAATTACATTACTTCTTTTGTTGAAAGTGGCAGTACTGAAGACACAAGACTTCTATATAATAAAAGATTTGGTAATAAAACAATAATTAAAGCATTAAAATATAATGATGAAGTATATATTTTTTTAAATACTTCAATACAACCATTAGATTCATCAATTATACTTTTAAAGAGTCAATATGGATATATAGCGTTAATAATATTTGGAATATCTTTAATAATAAGTTATGTTATATCTAGTATGATTTCTAAGCCTATAGTTAAAATAAGTGATTCTGCTAAAAAACTAGCTAATGGAGACTTTAATGTATCATTCTCAACAAATAGTAAAGTACAAGAAATAAAAGAATTATCTACTACGTTAGACTTAGCAAAAAATGAATTATCAAAAACTGATGAATTAAGAAGAGATTTAATGGCTAACGTTGGTCATGATCTTAGAACACCTCTTACCATGATAAAGGCATATGCTGAAATGACTAGGGATTTAGAGAGTCAAACTCCTGAAAAAAGAGCTGAAAATATGAATATAATCATTGAGGAAACAGATAGATTAAATGTACTTGTAAGTGATATTCTTGATTTATCTAAATTACAATCTAGTACATATGAGCTTAAAATAGAAGAGTTTGATCTTGATGAATTAATTAGAAATATAATAAAGAGATTTTATATTCTTATAGATAGTGATGGTTATGAATTTATTTATAATAATGATAAAAAAATAATGGTTAAAGCTGATAAGAAAAGACTTGAGCAAGTAATTTATAATTTACTTAATAATGCTGTTAATTATACTGGAGAAGATAAGAAAATATATATTAATATAACAGAAGATAAAAAGAAAATTTTAGTTGAAATAAAAGATACTGGTAAGGGTATTGATAAAGAAGAAATTAAATATATATGGAATAAATATTATCATAATGAAAAGAAACATAAAAGAAATACATTTGGGACTGGTTTAGGGCTTTCTATCGTTAAAACTATACTTGAGAGTCATAATTATAAGTATGGTGTTAAAAGCATTAAAAATCATGGTACTACATTCTATTTTGAAATTGATAAGAAAAATATGTTATAATAATTTTGAAAAAGATGTAAAGGAGATTTTATGGCAAAATATATATGTGCTAAATGTGGGTATGTAATTGAAACTGAGAAAATGTCAGATGATTATAAATGTCCAATGTGTGGCACTGATAAAGAAGATATAAAGCTTGTTACAAATGATGTTTTTCAAGATGATTTAGATTCTATTATTGAATCAGTTGTAGAAGAAGCTTTAGATATAAAAACTAATAAGATTGTTAATGATGTAATTGAAGATAAAAAGGTTAGAATTAGTCAATATAATCCAGCAATAGTTAGAATACCTGAAAAGTGTATAAACTGTGGTCAATGTAAGAAAACTTGTGAAAAGACTGTTAATCTATCATATGATTTAAATATATGTAAGAATCCTATATGTTTAGGATGTGGTCAATGCATTTTGAATTGTCCAACTGGAGCTTTAATACCTAGATATTGTTATAAAGAAGTAAAAGAAATAATTGATACTAATGAGAAGGTTGTTGTTGCTTTAGTAGCACCTGCAGTTAGAGTATCTCTTGGTGAAAATTTTGGTTTTGAACCTGGAGATAATGTTGAAAATAAGATAATAACAGGTTTAAAAAAAGTTGGGTTTGATTATGTATTTGACACTGCATTTGGTGCAGATTTAACTATATTAGAGGAAGTTGCTGAGTTTGCTGCTAGACTTTCTAATAAAGGTCCTATTCCTCAATTTACTAGTTGCTGTCCTGCATGGGTTAAATATGCTGAAGTATATCATCCAGAACTACTAGATAATTTATCTACTTGTAAGAGTCCTATTGGTATGCAATGTGCTGTTATTAAGGAATATTTTTCAAAAGAAAAGAATATGGATCCGTCTAAGATAGTAACTGTAGCTATTACACCATGTACTAGTAAGAAAATGGAAGCACGTGAATATACTAATAATATTGATTATGTTATGACAGCTAGTGAGCTTTCAATACTATTTAAGGAAGAAGATATAAAATTAGCTAATTTAAATGATAGCGAATATGATAAATTGCTTGGTGAAAGTAGTGGCGCAGGAGTTATATTTGGTAATTCTGGTGGAGTTACAGAATCTGTAATTCGTACATTACATAGAATTATGACTAAAACAAATCTTAAGAAAGATGAACTTAATTTTGTAGAATTAAGAGGATTTGAAGGTATAAAAGAAGCAACTATCACAATTGATAAATATAAACTTAGAGTTGCAGTAGTGCAACAACTTGAAAACTTAGAAGAATTACTTAAAGATGATAGATATAAAAAATATCATTTTATAGAAGTAATGAATTGTAAGGGTGGTTGTATTGGTGGAGGTGGCCAACCTTTATGCCAAATTACTCAACTTGAAAAAGTTAGAGAACAAAGAGCTAAAGGACTTTATAATATTGATACTAAAAGACCTGTAAGATGTGCTCATGATAATAAAGAGTTAAAATTGTTATATAAAAATTACTTAAAGAAACCATTAAGTGAGGATAGCTTCAAATTATTACATACATCTTATAGTGATAAAAGTTATCTACTAAAAGGTACAAAAAAATAAAATTGCAAGAAATTGCAATTTTTTTATAAAAAAGTATTGACATGACTAGATCGTTTTGCTACAATATATTTGTCCAATAGATAATTAAATGTTATATCTATTATGAAGAAATTTATAGAAATTTAATTATTTTTATGAAACTTTATAATAATATAAATAATTTAATTATATTAGTGAAAAACATCTATATTATTTTTCATTATTTGTATTGGATATATTAAATATTATTTTTCAATTATATGTTCTTAATTAATATTAATTTATTAGTTAATTATGTATCTATCTTACTAATAATATCATATATCAAAATAATATAAATAATAAAAATATCTTATTAAATTAAGAAATAGATATCTTATCTACTAAGGACAAATGTTATAACGTTGAGAAAGTAAAACTCAAAATGATAAGAAATTATGCTAAATACTGATAATATTTAGAAGTATTTATATAAAATTAAAATTTTATATAAATGATTCATAGTTTATTTTCGGAAACTCGAAACAATCTTGTTTTATCAGAACGGGTTGTTTTTTGTTTGCTTTAAAATGTGAAAAGTGTTACTATTGATATGGTGAAAGTAATGATTTGTTTAAAGAGAATTTTAAAACATATAAAGAAATATTTAAGATTCTATGTAATGTTTGGATTAACAACAATAATTTGTATTTATATATTATTCTTTAGTCCATTAACTAAGTATTTATCAATATATAATGATTCTATGACAATAGAATATGATATGGAAACTAAAGAAGGATATAGTTGGATCTATGAACTTGAAAATGAAAATGTTAAGTTAAAAGAATCTGATGATAATAAATGGGTATTTGTTCCTAATAAGAATGGTAAAACAGTTTTAACTTTTTATTATAAAAAAGATGATGATGTTTTATATAAAATTACTTATGGATTAAAAGTTAGGGGTAATAAAATTATTTGGACAAGCGGTGAAGGCAGAGGACTTACTAGTTATCCTAATCCATACTAAAATATACATATTTATAAAAAAATATGTATATTTTTTATTGTTTTTATGATAATATATAATTAAGGAGTGTAAAGTATGGAACCATATAAAGCTAAAAAATTACCATTTGATTATGAACTTGATAGTTCAACGTTAAAATTATTATGTGATGCAAAAGAAGCATATGGAGAATATAAGGGATTTTTAAAGAGTATGTCTTATGATTATAAATCGTTTTTAGAGTCTGCTTTTATTATAGATACTTTTTATTCATTTAAAATAGATAATGCTAAAATCACAAAAGATGATATGTTTCTTATGCAATATAAAAATAAAAGTAATACAGTAATACAGTTTAATAATATTAAGTTAGCTTTATTATCTGGAATTTCTCTTGCTAATAAAAATGGATTTACATTAGATGTTTATAATAAGATAAATAAAGTATTATTAAATAATTGCAAGAAAGATAATACAACTAAAGGTAGTGGACATTTAAGAAAAACTCAAACTTATATTTTAAAACCTGGTTTAGCAGGATCAAGTGTTTCTTTTGTTCCACCTGTTCATACAGAATTAAATCCATATATGAAAAATTTAACTGAATATATGAATAATCCTAGTGAAATGGATTTTATTTCTCTTGCTATTACACATTATCAATATGAAAAACTTCATCCGTATTTAACTGGAAATGGTAAGATGGGAAGATTAATGTTGCCAATACAATTATCTTTTTATAAAAAGGAGCCACCTATATTATTTATTTCAGAAAGTATAGATAATTTAAAAAATACATATTTTACATTATTAAGTGATGAAGGTGATGAAAAATTATCTAAATTTATAAAATTTTTCTTAGAATGTATTATTAGTCAATGTTCAATAAATATTAAAAGAATTAAAAAACTAAATAAAATATATAATAAAGATTTAGAAGATTTTAAAATTACTATAGGTGGAAGTACTATTTATAAAGTTTATCCGGTTATAGCCAAAAGAATTGTATTTACTACTAATGATATAGTTGAAGAATGTAAGTTACATATAAATTCTGTAAATAAAGTTTTAAATAAATTAGTAGAACAAGGTTACTTAATTAAAGAAAAGAAAAAAGGTACTACTAGAGTAACCTTTACTTATAAAAATATGTATGACATATTAGTTAATACTTCTAATTAAATTTATATAATATTGCACGTTATTTTCTTCTATTAGTTCGAAGAAAATATGTGCTTTTTTATTTGAGTTTATAAAATTGCATAATTCTTTGAAATTAAGTATTTCGATATTTACATATTTTTTAAATAATTTAATATTACTAAGATACTTATTCATGAATATGTTTATAAATTCTTTGTTATAGTACTCAATATCATCATAGTAATATTTATCACTTGAAAATATATCTAAATTACTATTGCAAAGTGTGAGTGATAATATATATCTTATTTCTAATTCATTAATTTTTAAATATGATTTAATAAAAGTAATATAGTTATCAATGTTGAATATGATTTGTTCATAAATATTAATTTGATCTTCCTGATGAATTAGATGAGAATGTATTTTTATTTCTTTATATTTATTTTTAATTAATAAATTATCTAATAGATGATCTTGTGAAAATGCATTTATGTCTGAAGCATTATTGATGTATGGCTTTAACAAATATTCACTATAATTCATTGTTATCCTCCATGAATTTACTTATTGGTGTGTTTAATACTATGGAGATTTTATACAGATTATTAATACTTATTCCTTTTTTAGATTTGCTGCTTTCTAGGCTACTTATCAAAGATACTGAAACGTTAATTAATTCAGCTAATTTTTCTTGAGTTAGTCTTTTTCCATCTATAAAAGTTTTCCTTCTATATTTTTTAATATTTTTACCTATTATTTTATTTAGTTTATCTTGTTCCATATAACACCTAAGAATATTATATTCCAATTCTATTATAATGTATAGTACCACATTACATAATTAATTATTAAAACAATGTAAAATATTAATTAGGTGAAAAGATGACAAAATTTAAAAGAGAATTTAATTTTGATGAAAATATAATAAAAACAATAGCATATAATGTTATTAAATATAGAAAACTTAATAATATAACTCAAGAGCAACTTGCGATAGATATTGGAGTTTCTCCTGAATTTATTAGAAAGTTTGAAAGTACTAAAGGTAGTGAAGGGTTATCTTTAATGTCATTATATAAAATATCAGTAGTACTTAATACTTCTATAGATAAATTTTTTGAATCTATTGAAATTAACGATTAATAAAGAATTTTTCGATTGGTACATTTAATATTAGACTTATCTTGTATAAATTATATATGCTTATACCTTGATAAGTTTTTTTACTTTCAAGATTGCCTATTAATGATGTAGATACATTCGCTAATTCTGCTAGATGTTCTTGCGTTAATTCTTCAACGTTTAGGCTATATAGTTTTCTATAATATTTTATATTCTTGCCTATAATACTATATATCTCTTTTTCATCTTTAAAATCGAATGTGTCTTTCATATTAACTCCTAATAATATTTTCCCATTATTTGGAAATTTTAACCATTTACTGAGAATGAAAAAATATCATTCTTAGTGATAATTTATAAAAAAATACGTTTTTTCTTGAAAAATTAGATAAAATAGTGTATTATTAAGTGCGTATCTATGAGGGGATGATATTATGGAAAAAATTATTAACTTTGCAGTTGTTGCTCATGTTGATGCTGGTAAAAGTACTTTAGTAGATGCTTTATTAAAGCAAAATGGAGTATTTAGAGAGAATGAACAAGTTGTTGACTGTGTAATGGATAGTGGAGATTTAGAACGTGAACGTGGTATTACTATTACTGCTAAAAACTGTTCTATTAAATATAAAGGTATTAAAATGAATATAGTAGATACTCCAGGACATGCTGATTTTTCTAGTGAAATAGAAAGAATTATTAAAACAGTAGATACTGTAGTATTATTAGTTGATTCTGCTGAAGGACCTATGCCTCAAACAAGATTTGTATTAAAAGAAGCATTAAAATATGGTTTAAAGCCTATACTATTTATTAATAAAATAGATAAGAAAGATGCTCGTGCTGAAGAAGTAGTTAATATGACCTTTGATTTATTCTGTGAATTAGGTGCTACTAATGAACAATTAGATTTTAAGATTATATATGGTATAGCTAAAGATGGAATAGCTAAGTATGAAGAAAATGATGATAATAATGATATTACACCACTTCTTGACACTATAATTGAAACTACTAAACCATTTGAAGGAAATGAAAATGATCCTTTGCAATTACAAATATCTTCATTAGATTATGATGATTATATTGGTAGACTTGGTATTGGTAGAATTAATAAAGGTAAAATTAAAGTTGGTGAAACTGTTGCTATTTCTAAAAATAGTGGAGAACTTACTAAAGAAAGAATTACTAAAATATTTGTTAATGAAGGAATTAAGAGAAGAGAAGTTAATGAAGCATATTATGGTGACATAGTTATAGTTGCTGGCTGTCCAGAAATATCTATTGGAGACACAATTTGTGATGTTAATCATGTAGACCCTCTACCAAAAATTGAAATAGAAAAACCTACACTATCAATGAACTTTATGGTAAATAATAGTCCATTTGCTGGTAAAGTTGGTAAGTTTGTTACATCTAGACATTTAAGAGATAGATTAATGGCTGAACTTGAACGTAATGTTGGACTTGAAGTAGAAGAATTACCAAGTAGTGATGGATTTAAAGTATCTGGACGTGGAGAATTACATTTATCAATATTAATAGAAAATATGAGAAGAGAAGGATATGAACTAGGAGTTTCTAAACCTGAAGTTATCTTCCATGAAATAGATGGTGTTAAATGTGAACCATTCGAAAGAGTAGTAATAACTGTACCAAATGATTATTCTGGAAATGTAATTAGTGATTTAAGTGAAAGAAAAGGTACAATGGAAATAATGGAACCTGCTGAAGATAATTATGTTAGACTTGAGTTTGTTGTTCCAACTAGAGGTTTAATAGGATATAGAAGTAACTTTATTACTAATACTAAAGGTGAAGGCATTATGGTACGTAGTTTTGAAGATTATAGACCATATGCTGGAGAAATATCTGGACGTAAGAATGGTGTACTTGTATCTATGGAAAGTGGAAAAGCATTTGGATATGCACTTTATAACTTATTAGATAGAGGTACTATGATTATAGAACCATCTACTGAAGTATATTCTGGTATGATAGTTGGTATTAATAATAGAGAGAATGATTTAAATGTTAACCCATGTAAGAATAAAGAATTCTCAAATACTCGTTCATCTGGTAGTGATGAAGCAATAATACTTCCAAGACCAAGAACATTTACATTAGAAGAAGCATTAGAATTTATAGAGAAAGATGAACTTGTTGAAGTTACACCCGATGCGATTAGACTACGTAAGAAAATACTTGATGAAAAAGAAAGATTTAGAAATAATAGATAAAACAAAAGACTTAAGAAATTTTTCTTAAGTCTTTTTCTATTGGAAACTATTTAGTTTTAAATTTACTTAATACTTTTGCGGCTATAAATATAATTGCATCACTATTTTTAATGGCTTGTTTTTTTCCTATAGCTTTTCCACCTACTGTAAGTGATGAAATAATTGAACTTACTAGTAGTGTAATGATTACTGTTGAAAAATTAAATTTTGTTGATATATTGATTGCTAGCATTGCTCCAAGGGAACCACTTACTATACCACATATATCTCCAATTACATCATTACATATACTTGCAATTGTGCTTGAGTTTTTTACTAAATAAACTCCTTCTTTTGAACCTTTAATTTTTTTAGCACTTTTTGCGTGAAATGATGCTTCATTAGCTGTTAGTACTGCTGTACCTACAATATCAAATAGAATACCTATACCAATAAATGTTGCACATAGTACTATTAAAAGTATTGTATTGCTGAATTTTGATATTAGATAGTTAGATGCACTACTAAAAATTAAAGCTATAAAAAAAGTCATTAAAAATGCCTTTAGAATCCAATTATCTTTTTTCATTTTCAATAAACTCCCTTTAAATATATAAAATAGTATGGAATATTATAAATTAATTTTACGGCTTTGGTCGAGTTGATTTTCTCTAATTCCTACCATTAGTTACCTGCAGGCGATTTCTCTTTAAAAGAATTAATCACTTGTTACCATTAATGATCACTCGATCACCACTTAGTCCGCACTTCAATCTTTATAATATAGGCATACTAGAGGTTTTCCCAAGCAAACATGTATCACTTTTATTCGCTTTTGCAGCTTATTTTTCAATTTCTATCCCAATAAGTCACGCACGACATGTGTTTTCATAATCATCGATGTGAATTAAGGACTCGGATATATGCCATTACATCTCTTCCTTAAAACTAAAATTATATATCCACCCCAAACTGGGCGTAAGAAGCGTAATATATAAAGTATCATTTTACACAATTGATGGATTTTTAGCCCCATCTTCTAGTGGTATGTTTGACTAGTATAATGCTCCATACATGTATCATTATAGCATATTTTAATGAAAATGTCAAAAGACACACTATATTGTATGAAGTGTGTCTTTAAATTATTAGTGTTTTTTTGCTCTTTTTTTCTTTCTTTTGCTTCTTTTTGCTTCTCTTACTAATGCAATAATTGTTGATGTTATTTCCATTATGTTTCCAATTACACATACATATGCTTGAAATTTTAAGTTATAAAATAACCATGCGATTGCGCAAGTTCCAAAAATATATTTATAAACTTTAGGATCTCTAAATGATGCTCCTATAGTATAAAGTATTGCAACTATTACTGGTAATAATGATAAAGGATTAGTATAATTTAAATATCCAATTATTGCAGTTATTGTTATTACTATTATTGGCAAAATAATTGGTATTTTCTTTTTATTTTTGTCATATTTATAAAATAATAAATTTCTAAGTACTGAGATTAAATCCATAAATGCAGCAGAAAAAGCTCCCAATAAAGCATATTGAAAAGCATATAGCATATGTGCTGCTGATTGTACCATCATCATGTGTTTTTTCTTTCTGCATTGAACAGAAAGAGTTATTGTTAGCATAGCAGCTGCACCGATTAATTGTGCATATAATACATTCATATAATCTCCTAGTATATATATTATAATATTTTTTTAATTAAAAATAAATATTATTGTTCTCAAATATCAGTTAATATGCTATAATCTATGTCAAGAAGGAGAGGATATTATGAGTTTTATTAAAGAAACTGAAAATTATATTACTGATGTAATAAAAAAATGTGGCTATGAAGTTGATAACGTTATTTTGGAGTCCTCTTCAAGACGCGATTTAGGAGAGTTTCAAATTAATGTATGTATGGGGCTTGCTAGAAAGTATGGTAAGAACCCAAGAGAGATTGCTGAATCTATAATTTCAGAATTTGATGATAGATTTTACAATGTAAATATTGCTGGACCTGGATTTATAAATGTTAGTATTAGTGATAAATATTTACTTGATTATATTAATGGTAATATTAAAGACACCACTGGATTTGTAGATAAGGGTGAAGAAAAGACTATTATAGTTGATTATGGTGGAGCTAATGCTGCGAAAGTACTTCATGTTGGTCATATGAGACCAGCTAATATCGGAGAATCTTTAAAAAGATTAGCAGAATTACTTGGCAACAAAACAATTGGAGATGTTCATTTAGGAGATATAGGAAGACAATCTGGTATGATAATTTCTGAAATTAAAAAGAGAAAACCAGAATTATGTTATTTTGATCCTGAATATAAAGGAGAATACCCTAAGCTTGAAATTACTACTGAAGAACTAGGCGAATATTATCCAGCAGCAAGCATAGATGCTAAAGAAAATCCAGAGAGAATGGAAGAAGTAAGAAAGATTACTGCTTTAGTTGATGAAGGAAAAGAACCATACTTTGGTATGTGGAAAGATATAGTTGAAGTATCTAAAGAATCTATTAAGAAAAGTTATGATTATTTAAATTGTAAGTTTGATTTATGGGAAGGTGAACTAAGTTCATTAGAATATGTTCCAGATACATTAAAAGTATTAGAACCTTATATGTATATTTCTGAAGGAGCTAAAGTAATTGATGTTAAGAAAGATGATGATAAAATAGATATTCCACCACTAATTGTAATTAAGAATGATGGAGCTACTATTTATGCAACTCGTGATTTAGCTACAATATATTCAAGAGTCAAAAAATATAATCCTGACGAAATATGGTATATAGTTGATGCAAGACAATCTATGTATTTTGAACAAGTATTTAGAGCATCATATAAATCACATTTAGTGCGTGATGATGTTAAACTTGCTCACTATTGGTTTGGAACTATGAATGGCAGTGATGGTAAACCATTTAAGACTCGTGATGGTGGAGTTATGTCATTAGATATGTTAGTTAATCAAGTAAAAGAAAAATTACTTGTTAAATTAGATAAATATACTGAAGAAGAAAAGAAAAATATTGCTGATGTGTTAACTGTTGCGACAATTAAGTATGCAGATCTATTACCATATCGTACTACGGACTTTATATTTGATATTGATAAAATAACTTCATTCGAAGGAAAGACTGGACCATATGTTTTATATACTATGGTAAGAATTAAATCTATACTTGATAAAGTTAATATTGACAATGTATCAATTAAATCAATTTATAGTGATACAGAAAGAAATATTTATATTAAATTATTAGAACTTTCTAAAACATTAACAAAAGCATATAATGAAAAGACATTAAGTTATATATGTGAATACTTATTTGATTTATGTAGTTTATTTAATAAGTTCTATGGGGAATGTAATATTGTTAATGAGCAAGATATGGATAAGAAAGAATCTTACATTGCATTATTAAACCTATTATATAATACTGGTACTATGTTATTAAATATTTTAGCAATTGAGGTTCCTGATAAGATGTAATTATAATAAAAGCACAATTTAGTGCTTTTTTAGTGCATAAATACTAGTAAAACTAATAAATTTATGTTGTAAGTTAAAAATAAGTATGCTATAATACTTTCGAACGAAAAGTTCCTTGCTTCATTTAGTGAAGCCGTTAAGACCAAAAGGAGGTGTAAGTAATGAATAAATATGAAATAATGTTTATTGTTAAAACTGACATTGATGAAAAAGCTCAAAAAGACACAGTAAAGACTTTCGAAAAAGTATTAACAGATATGAAATCTAAAATCGTTAATACTAAAGATATGGGTCAAAAGAAGCTTGCTTATCCTATTAAGAATCAAGTTAGAGGAAACTATTATGTATTCAATGTAGAAGCTACAGCTGCTGCAGTTAAAGAATTCGATAGAAAAGCTAAAATTGATGAAAATATCTTAAGACATATTGTCATAAGAGAAGAGGAGTAGTTAATGAACAAGATTATGTTAGTCGGAAGACTAGTAAGAGATCCTGAAGTTAGAAGTACAAGTACTGGTAGTTCAACTGCTAACTTTACTGTAGCTGTAAGTAGAAATTTCAAAAATAAAGATGGAAACTATGATGCTGACTTTTTACCATGTGTAGCATTTAGAAATTCTGCTGACTTTGTTTCAAAATACTTTAAAAAAGGTAGTTTAATTGGAATAGAAGGTAGAGTTCAAACTAGAAATTATGATGCTCAAGATGGTACTAAGAGATATGTAACAGAAGTAGTAGTTGAAAATATTGAATTTGTTGGTGGTAGAAACGAAGGAAGTTCAAATCCTATGGGCAATAATACTGCTTATATGGATGCTCCTAGTGAGGCTCCAATGGACGTAATGCCAGAATATGATATTCCTAAATCAGATCCATATGAAAATTATGATAAAGAAGTATCACTAAGTGATAATGATTTACCATTTTAAGGAGGATTAATAATGGCAGAATTTTATAGAAGAAAAAAAATATGTCAAATGTGTGCTGGTAAGAGCGTAGATTATAAAGATGTTATGATTGTTTCTAAATACATTAATGAAAAAGGTAAAATTTTACCTAGAAGAATGACTGGAGCATGCGCTAAACATCAAAGACATATTGCTAATCAAATTAAGATTGCTAGATATATGGCTTTATTACCATATACTAAGTAGTTATACTTATTAAGTAGTAGAAATACTACTTTTTTGTTGCAATAAAAAAGAGATAATTATCTGTCATTATCTCTACTTATTAATATTAATCTAAATATTTGAAGTGCTTGTGCTAAGAATCCGGCAACATATGTAAGAGCTGCTGCATTAAGTACACTATTTGTACCATTTGTGTTTTCATCACTATATAATCCACATTTTTTTAATTGAACTTTTGCTCTAGCAGATGCATTAAATTCGACTGGAAGAGTAATTAATTGGAATAATAAACCAACTAATAGTAAGTATATACCAATATTAACTATATCTAACGCTTCTATTGCAAAACCTATAAAGATAAATATTGTTGATATGTGTGAAGCAATGTTTACAATTGGTACTAAAAATCTTCTAAGTTTTAGAAAAAAATAACCTTCTTTATCTTGAATAGCATGCCCGACTTCATGTGCTGCAACTGCGGCTGCAGAGATGCTTTTTCCATTATAAATATTTGTTGATAGAGAAACTCTTTTTTTGCGAGGATCATAGTGATCAGTAAGTTCACCATTTACACAAACTATTTCTACATTTTGAAGTCCATTCTTATCTAATATTTTTCTTGCTACATCTTTTCCTGTGATTTTTAAATCATTATCTATTCTTGAATTAGTTGAATAGGCACTATTTATTCCTATTTGAGCTATTATTGGAATAAAAATAATTAATAATATTAATATTAAATCCATTTATATCACCTGAAATAATATTATCATATTTATGTGAAAATATTAAGAAATTATACTTTGAATCCTAATATTTCTTTAGATTTTGTGATATTAAATGTATCCAATATTTGTTTTTTTGTGATTACTATTTTTTCATTTTTAAAATTCTTTATTAGTTTATCTATTTTTTTTGCTTCTTTAAAATTATTTGCTTTGATGTAATTTGCTTTTTCTTTTAATAATTCATTAATTTTAATATTTGTATTTGGTTTATTAATTTTTGCTTTAGTGCATATTAAATCAAGTAGTTCTAAACTTCTGTCTGGTTCTTTTTTTGTATTGTCTTTGGATGCTATATTAATAATTGTATTTAATTCTTTTGAACTAATTTTTACTTTATGAAAGTTTTCATAGTATTTTTTTACATTTTTCAATATATTTAGTGTTTCTAATTCTGAAGGTTCTTCAATATTGATTATTTGAAATCTTCTATTAAGTGCTTTATCTTTTAGAAAACTCTTATTATATTCTCTTGTTGTGGTTGCTCCGATACATTTTATTTCATTTCTTGCAAGTGATGGCTTTAAAATATTTGATGCATCTATAGCTCCATCAGAACCACCTGTTCCAACCATTGTGTGGATTTCGTCAATAAATAAAATATAGTCATCATTCTCTTTAAATTCATCAATTATCTTTTCCATCTTTTCTTCGAATTCTCCTCTATATCTTGTTCCACTTATAACTGATGACATACTTATTTCAATTATTTTTTTATTTTGTAATTCTTTTGGCACTTCATTTTTATTAATCTTATAAGCTAATGCTTCTACTATTGCGGTTTTACCAACGCCTGCTTCTCCGACTATTATTGCATTATTCTTATCTTTTTTACAGAGTGCTTCTATTAATTCATTTATTTCTTTTTCTCTTCCAACTATAGGAATATAACTTTTATTTTTAACTTTTTCATTTAAATTAATTCCATATTTTAAAGTTTTATCATTTGAAATTTTATTGATTAATTTATTTATATTTACTTTTTGATCATTAAGTATTGTTATAGCTATACCATCATTATTTTTAAATATATTTAATATTACATTTCTTAGAGTTATTTTGTTTTCGTTTGTTGATTCAATTATTATTTTTTTTAATAATGGTGTATATGTTGGTATTGAAATATTTTTATCTTTTTTTATATATTTGTTTGTTTTATTAATAAGATTATCTTTATTTATTTCTTTTTTTAATATATTAGAAATTTCATTATCTTGCAATAATGCACCTATTAATAAGTGCTCTGTCCCAATGAAATTATGATTTAGATTAATTGCTTCTTTTTCACTTTGTTTTAATACTTTTTTTAAGTCTTCTTCATATTTTATCATATTAATAGTATGTTTTTATTGCAAAAAAAAATACAGATTTAACTGTATTTTTTAAAACTTATATTAGCATTGCAGCTACTGTTGTAAGAATTACTATACCAAATAGTATTAATGCTATTTTCCAAGTCTTTTTAATCCACTCAGTGTAAGGAATATTTAAATATGTAAGTCCTAGTACTAAAGCAACACTTGTTGGAGCTACAAACATTGTAACACCATATAAACCTTGAATTAATGTTCCTGTTACTGTTGCACTAGCGCCTTCAGCAGCTATTTGTGGAATTACGTAGTTTGCTACATATAGCATATCTACATGTAATGCAGAACCAAGGATTGTAGCTATAGAAGCAAAGAATATATTGAATTTACTTGTTGCTCCTAAAATCCATCCTGCAATTGTTGGATAGAACATTGTATTTCCTGCAAAGTAGATAACACAATATGCTAATACTACTATTAATGCAGATGGTAACATTTTTTTTGTGCCTTCAGCTATATAAGATAATACATCTCTATGTTTCATTCTGAAGAATCTACCTATTAATAATGCTGCTAATAAGTTCATAACAGCCATTTCAGCATAATACCAGCTACCGAATTCTTCGATTGTTCCAAAAATATTTTTGAATATTTCGAAGTCTTTAATCTTTACTGCCATAATTTTTGTATTTAAGTCACTAAAGAATTTAATGTTAAATGTTCCGCTCCAATTAGTACATGCTAATATTAATAATACAAATAATAATCCTAGAATAATTATGATTGGCCATACTGAATATTTATTAGCATTCTTTTCACCAATAAACATATCATTTTCGATGGCAGTTTCAATTTTATTTTCAGCTTTTTTAACTACTGTATGTTTAGCTTTAACTAAGTATACAATTAATACGGCTAAAGATAATACTAAAATTACTATTCTATACCAAATTCCAGTACTTAATTTTGCAACTGATAATTGTTCGTTAATTACACCTGTTATATTATAACTGATTGTACTACCAATTGTTCCGATTAACATTGCACCAAATGTTGTTAGGAATGCAGTTATTTTATCATAACCCATAGCTAATACGATGCTAATAATTAATGGAAAGAACATAAATAGTAATAGTCCATAGTTAAATGCAGAAGTTAATCCTACAATAGTAACAGCGGCAATAATTAAAAATACGTATTCCTTTCCTCTAAATTTACTTGCTATTTTTTCAATCCAAGCTCTATATTTACCAGTTTTAGCAAGTACTCCATAAAGAGCTCCTACTGAAAGTAAGAATATAAAGATTTGAATGAAATATTTAAATTCGAATGCTCCAAAGATTAATTGGAAGAAATCGAAAAATCCGATTCTATATTTTCCAAGTTCTGCTAATTCTCCAGAATTGAAGTAGCTAGCTGGAACAAACCAAGTTATTACTACAATAGCAAGTAGTGTGAACATGATTATTTTAAATAATCCAGTCTTTTTCATTTCCTAATCCTCCTCAATTGTTATTATATAACAAAAAAACCGATAAGTTCAAGGATTTACCGGGTTTTTTCCTATTTTTCACAAGAAATGCATTTTATATGCTCATAAATTTTATTAATGCAATTTTCAAATTCTTCTTCTGTTTTACATGTTACTATTTCATTTTTTAATTCTTTTGACTTAGGTATATATTTTAAATATGCTAAAGCATGTGTTTTTATGTCTAGTAAAGCTTTTCTTTCACTTGTATTTTCTTTTAATAATTTATAATGTTTTTCAAGCATTTGAATTCTTTCTTCATATGTTGGTTCTTCTATAATATTATTATTTTCAATATATTCGACGCATTCTTTAATTATCCATGGATTTCCAATTGATGCTCTTCCTATCATTACTGCATCGCATCCTGTTTCTTCTAGCATTCTTTTAGCATCTTCCTTAGTGTGTATATCACCATTTCCGATTACTGGTATTTTTATTGCTTCTTTTACTTTTTTAATAAGAGACCAGTCTGACGTACCTGTATATCCTTGTTCTCTTGTTCTTGGGTGTATAGCTATTGCTGATGCTCCTGCTTTTTCTATTAATTTTGCAACCTCAACACAATTAATATTATCTTTATTCCATCCTGATCTTATTTTAACTGTAACTGGTGTTTTAACATTTTTAACTACAGCTGAAACTATTTCATATATTTTTTCTGGATTTTTAAGTAATCCAGAGCCAGCTTGAGATTTAAGTGCTACCTTAGGTACAGGGCAACCCATATTAATATCTATAATATCTGGATGTGCATTTTCTTCTACGTATTTAGCTGCTTTTATGAAAGAATCAACATCGCTTCCAAATATTTGAAGTGATATAGGTCTCTCTTCATCATTTATTTTTAGCATATCCAATGTGTTTTTACTATTATAAATAATACCCATGTTGCTTACCATTTCTGAATAAATAAGTCCTGGGTTCATACTTTTTAATATTGTTCTATATGATTCATTAGATATTCCTGCCATTGGTGCACAAACAATTTTATTTTTAATTTTTACATTTCCAATATTCCACATAAAATTTCCTCATTGATAATTTAACATTTTATCAACATTTTTTCAATAAAAAAAGCGATTACTCGCTTACTTTTGCTGTTGCTTTACAACTTATGTTGCTTTTAACACTTTTAAATATGTATTTTTTTGTAGCAGCATCAACGTCTTCAGTACTTGACGGAAGTATATTTCCGCAATCTAATGTCATTGTATATCCATCATGAACTTTCATTGTTATTTCTGCGTCTTTTCCTTCTTCAACCTCGCTTGATGTTGCTCCATTTAATATAGTGATTAAACTTGGAAGTTCTACTTTAAATGTATATTTTTTTGCAGGTGTTTTTTTGAATACTACTGTACAATCAGTATCGTTTGTAACTTTATCAATACCGAATGTATTTTCTTTAAATACTCCATTTTGATTATTAGAACATTTAACTTCTGGATTTTCGTATCCATCTTTAGGTGTCACAACTTCTTTTAGTGATTCTCCATAAGTTATTGTTTTTGTTGTTGAACCTTCACCATTAGTAACTTTAATATTTACTGTTAATTCTTTTAATTTGAAATCTACTTTACAAGATACATCTTTTGTTATTGAGTTGATTATTAGTGCATTTTTTTCTTCATCCCATGAAGTTTGTTTATTATCTGAACAAGTTGCTTTTGAGAATTCGTATCCTTCATTTGGAACTATTATGAATGTACCATTTTCTTCTCTATTTATATATTTAGGATTGTTTTCATCTAATGTTGCGTTTATTGGTTCAGTAATTGTTACTTCGTATTTTGCTTTTACGAAGTATAATTCACATGTACTTTCAATTTCTTCTGCAGGAACGAATTTCCATTCTTCTGTATTGAAATCACCAGTAAGACTGGGATTACAGTTAAATCTTGAGAATGCATATATTTCGTTTGTTACTTCCATTCCATTTTCATCGATAGTTTTTTCATTAACTGGCATTTCATTTACTTCTTCATCTTCTAAAAAGTATTTATATGTAATAGTGCCAGCTTTATTATCATTAGGAGTATCAGGTTTATTCTTTTTACTTTCTAAGAAGCCAACTACTCCTCCTGTTACTGCTATTATAAACATAATAATTAGTATTACTAACATTCCTTTATTTTTCATTTTTTCCTCCACTATTATATAGTAATTTTATAATATATAAGGTTATATTGTCAAGTTTGTATTGTTTAAAATATACTGATATATTTGTAAAAATGTCAAAAAACATTTGACAATTCAATATACTTTTTATATAATATTCCCGGTACATTTTAATGGAGATGCAGTTTCTGTGGGAAAGAAATCGCTATAGTTGCAAATATAGTATGCATCAAAATTAAAGGAAGGAAATAATATATTATGAAAACATTTATGTTAAAAAAAGAAGACGTTAAACATAATTGGTATGTTATTGATGCTGAAGGACAAAACTTAGGTAAGGTTGCTGCTTTAGCTGCTTCTGTATTAAGAGGTAAACATAAACCAACTTATACTCCACATATTGCTTGTGGTGATAACGTTATTATTATCAATGCTGAAAAAGTAAATTTAACTGGAAACAAATTAGATGATAAAATGTACTATAATCATAGTGGTTATCCAGGTGGTCTTAGAGAAAGAAATGCTAGAACAATGAAAGAAAAATATCCAGTTGAAATGGTAGAAAGAGCTATTAAAGGTATGCTTCCTAAAAATAGACTTGGAAGACAAATCTATAGACAATTATTTGTTTATGCTGGAAGTGAACATAAACATGAAGCTCAAAAACCAGAAAGATTAGAGGTAAAGTAAGATGGCAGAAAAAAATAAGTATACTGCAATAGGCAGAAGAAAAAGAAGTGTTGCTAAAGTAACTTTAGTTCCAGGAAAAGGTAATATTACTGTTAATGGTAAAGATGTAAAAGATTACATGCCTTATGAAACATTAGTTATGGATTTAGTACAACCATTAGAACTTGCTAATTCTAAAGAAAAATATGATATCAATATCGTAGTTAGAGGTGGAGGCTTTTCTGGACAAACTGGAGCTATTAGATTAGGTATTGCAAGAGCTTTAATGCTTGCTAATGCTGAACATAGACCAGTATTAAAGTCAAATGGCATGATTACTCGTGATGCTAGAATTAAAGAAAGAAAGAAATACGGACTTAAGAAAGCACGTAGAGCACCACAATTCAGTAAGAGATAGTAATGAAGTTAAACTCAAATTTATATTTGAGTTTTTCTTTTACACAAAAAAATAAAACTATCAAAAAATTGATTTCAAATTCATATTATTAATGTTATAATTATTACATAATAGGAGAGTGAAGTAAGTGGCAGCAAAAGTATTTAAAACTATAGAAGAACAAATACAAATATTAATAAGTAAAGGCCTTACTGTTGAAGATTATGATAAAGCAAAAGAAATATTACTTAGAGAAAATTATTTCTTTTTGAATGGATATAGATCACCATTTTTAATAACAGGTACCAAGAGATTTTTAGAGGGTTCTACTTTTGAAGAATTATATTCATTATTTACTTTTGATAGATTTTTTAGAAATATAATATTTAAAAATCTTTTAATAGTTGAAAATAACTATAAATCTATATTTAGTTATGTTTTAAGTAAAAAATATGGTTATAAAGAAAAAGATTATTTAAATGTTAATAACTTTAATAGAAATAGAGAGACTAGTAGACAAATTAACGACTTACTTAGAAAATTAAAAAGACAAATTAGAATTAATGGATATCAACATCAAGCTACTAGCCACTATATAAATAATTATGGTTATATACCAATGTGGGTTAGCGTTAAAGTATTAAGCTTTGGACTTATGAGCGAACTTTTCTCTATATTAAAAGATGAAGATAGAGAAGAAATAGCTTCATATTATGGAATAGAACCTGATGCACTAGAAGACTATTTATCAATACTTTCAAATTATAGAAATTTGTGTGCTCATGAAGATATACTTTATAATCATGAAACTCAAAAAAGTATTGTTGATACAAGATATCATGAGTTATTAGAAATACCACAAGTAGATGGTGAATATATATATGGAAAACATGATATATTTGCTTTAATAATTATATTAAAACAAATGCTAACACATACAGATTTTAAAATGATGATGAATGAAATAGATTATGAAATTGAATGGTTATCATCTAAATTACATTCTATAGATGTTCAAAAAGTTTTATATAGAATGGGATTCCCAGATAATTATAAACAAATATCATATATGGAATAGGAGGCATTATGAAAAATAATAGTTCTTATTTATTGAGTGTAGTGATTGCAATGTTTGCCGGTGCATTTTTAATGTACGTATATATTCAAAAAAATCCTATAGTACAAGAACAAGTATCAACAGGAGATTCTATTGTTAAAAATGTTAATGTTATTGAAAATGGAATATCTTCTGGCATAGAAAATGTATATGATTCAGTTGTGGTAGTTGAAAACTATCAGAAGACTAAACTTGCTGGTATAGGTTCTGGATTTATATATGATGCGAAAGGTTATATATTAACTAATCATCATGTTATTGAGGATGCTACAGAAATTAAAGTTAAATTAATGGATGGTGAAACTATAGTTGCAACAGTTATTGGGAGTGATGAATATGCTGATATAGCTGTTATTAAGATTGATGCTTCTTATGTTAAAAAAGTTTCTAAGATTGGTGACAGTAGTAAAATGAAAGTTGGAGATACAGTATTTACAATTGGTTCTCCATTAAGCGTTGACTATGCTGGAACTGTAACTAGAGGAATATTAAGTGGAAAAGACAGAATGGTGGCTGTTTCTATAGGAAATTCAAGTACTAATGATTGGATTATGAATGTAATGCAAACTGATGCGGCAATTAATCCTGGAAATAGTGGTGGTCCGCTTTGCAATGTTAGTGGTGAAGTTATAGGTGTTAATTCTATGAAAATTGTTAAATCTGAGATTGAAGGAATTGGATTTGCTATACCAATAGAAGATGCTATTGAATATGCAAACTTAATATTAAAAGGTGAAAAAATTCAAAGAGCATACTTAGGTGTAAGCATGACTGATTTTACAACTTCATCTCAATATTTAAGACAAGAAGGTATAACAATTGATAGTAGTGTAACAAGTGGTGTTATAGTAGTAGAAGCTGTTAAAGGTGGACCTTGTGCAGATGCTGGTATCAAAAAAGGTGATGTAATTACAAAGTTAGGTAAATATAATATTATTAGTGTTGCAGAATTACGTTATTATTTATACAAATATAAACCAAAAGAAAAGATTGAAATTAAAGTTATGAGAGGTAAAACTGAAAAAACATTTAATGTAACTTTGGGAGCAAATTAGTTGCTCCTTTTTCTTGATAAAAAACATATAATTTTATATAATTATTTATATAATAAAGGGTTGGTATTATGAAAAAAGATTTTGAATATTTAGATTCTAAAAAAGTATTAAAAGAATTAAAGTCTTCGCTTAATGGGTTAAGCGAAAGAGAAGTTAAAAGTAGGATAAAAACTTATGGTTTAAATGAACTCCCTAAAGAAAAAGAAAAAAGTATATTACAAATATTTTTAAGTGCGATTAATGATCCTATCATATATGTATTAATAGTGGCTTCTATTTTATCATTTGTAGTTGGAGAATACTTAGATGGTCTTGCAATAATATTTATTATTATGGTTGATGCTGTGGTTTCTACAGTGCAAGAAATAAAAGCTGAAAAGAATTCTGAAGCACTTAAGAATTTAATTAAAGTTAAAGTTAAAGTCGTTCGTGAGAATAAACATTATGAAATTGATTCATCATATTTAGTTCCTGGAGATATTATTATCGTTGAACCTGGTACTAAAGTATCAAGCGATGCTAGAATTATTAATTCAAATAATTTGACTGTTGATGAATCGGTTCTTACTGGTGAAAGTATTGGAGTTGCTAAAAGTAGCGAACCTGCAGCTCTTAGTGATGATTCTAAAAAATGTATGATATATGCTGGTACTTCTGTTTTAACTGGTAGAGCTATTGCGGTTGTTACTGCAACTGGTATTGATACAGAGGTTGGAAAAATTGCTGAGAAAGTTACGTCTACTGAAGAAAGTAAATCTCCATTAACTATTAGAATGGAAAAGTTTTCTAAGCAAATTACTTTAATGATTATTGGAATTTCAATTTTAATTGGTTGTGTATTAATTTATAAACAATATCATTTTATGGATATATTTCTTGCAGTCGTTGCACTTGCTGTATCTGCTATGCCAGAAGGGTTACCCCTTTCTTTAACATTAGCATTAACTATTGGTTCAAATAAAATGGCTAAAAGAAATGTGATTGTTAAAAAACTAAATTCAGTAGAGAGTTTAGGAAGCTGTACAGTAATAGCTAGTGATAAAACTGGTACACTTACTGTTAATGAGCAAACTGCTAAAAAGATAGTAATGTCTAATGGTGAAACATTTGAAATAGATGGAAATGGTTATAATGATGTTGGTAAAGTTATTCCAGTTGGAGACTCTAATATAGCAAATGCTAGATATATTGTTACACTTGGGGTTGTTAATAATGAATCAATGCTTGAAAAAGTAAAAGGTAAATGGGATAAGTTTGGAGATTCAATTGATATTGCTTTTCTTGCATTAGGTGGAAAACTTGGAATAAAAAGTTCTGAATTTAAAAAAGTTTCTGATATTCCATATGAATCTGAAAAGAAATATAGTGCAGTGTTCTATAAAATAGATAATGATGTATTATGTACTGCGAAAGGTTCTGTAGAAGTAATATTAGATTTTTGTAAATATTCATATGAAGATGGGGAAAAAGTTAAATTAAATAAAGAAAAAATATTAAAACAAAATGAGGAATTAGCATCTAATGGATATAGAGTAATTGCTATATGTGATGGGGATGTTCCATTAAAAGAAAAATATTCCGAATCGGATGTTAAGAATTTAACATTTATAGGATTAGTTGGATTTATAGATCCAGTTAGAAAAGAAGCAGTGGGTGCTATTAAAAAATGTAAAACAGCTGGTATTAAGGTATTGATGATAACAGGAGATCATGCGTTAACTGCTTATGCTATTGCTAAAGATTTAAATATAGTTAGTAGTAAAGAAGAAGTGGTTACTGGAAGTGATTTAGATTTTTATTCAGATAATGATGAAAAATTTGATAGATTTGTTGAAGGTAAAAAAGTATTTGCTAGAGTTACGCCTTTACAAAAATTGAAAATTGTCGAATCTTTACAACGTCAAGGTGAATTTGTAGCTGTTACTGGTGATGGAGTAAATGATGCTCCTGCTATAAAAGTTGCTAATATTGGTGTTGCTATGGGAAGTGGTACTGATGTGGCAAAAGAAACAGCTAAAATGATTATAATAGATGATAATTTCTCATCAATAGTTGCAGGTATTGAAGAGGGTCGTAATGCATACTCAAATATTAGAAAAATATGTTTAATGTTACTTTCTTGTGGCCTTGCTGAGGTTTTATTCTTTGTATTATCAATTGCATTTGATTTACCAATGCCTTTAGTAGCAATACAATTGTTATGGCTAAATTTAGTAACAGATGGACTTCAAGATATGGCACTTTCATTCGAAAGAGAAACAGATACAATAATGAAAGAAAAACCAAGAAGTACTAAAGAAAGTTTATTTGAAAAAGAGCTTGTTAAACAGATATTCTTAAGTGGTATATTTATTGGAATACTTGTGTTTGTTGTTTGGTATATACTTATTAATAACTTACATATGGAAGTTGCTCATGCTCGTGGATATGTTTTAGCACTTATGGTATTCATTCAAAATATGCATGTACTTAACTGTAGAAGCGAAACTAAAAGTGTATTTGAAAATGGATTTAAACAAAATAAATTTATATTATTTACAATAGTTGCAACAATAATATTACAAATGATAGTTATGGAAGTTCCTGTATTATCTAGATTCTTACAAACATATGATGTTCCAAATCTACATCTTGTAGTTTTATTTGTTATTTCACTTCCAATTATATTCATAATGGAAATGTATAAGTTCACAAAAAAACATAAAAATAAATAAACATGTGTTATAATTATTATAGGAGAAGAAAATATGAAGAAGAATATATTACTATTAATTAATGGCTTTGGTATAGAACAAAAAGATTCTTATGATATATATTCAGCTGAATTAATGCCAAATATGGATAGATTGACTAAAGAAGGTTTATTTTCTTCTTTATCTAGTAATGATTTGGATTATAAAAGTGGATATAGAAGTTTTAGTATTGGAATTAAAGAACCATTATCTTATAGTATAGTTGAAAATAGTATATCAACTACTGAATATAAGAATACTCAAATAATGAAATACTTATATTCTCAATTAAATGAAGATAATGGTAAGAAATTACATATATTTTGTTATTGGGATAATAATAGAACTATTGAACAATTATTATTCTTTATCAAAGAAATGCAATTGTATATTAAATCAAAAATATTTATACATCTAATTATGACTCAACAATCATTAAATGATTATAAAGATATTGATAGAAACTTTACAACATTAAATTATGAACTTGGTGATAATATTAAACTTGGCGTTGTAACTGGGGATAAACATTTAGAAAATTTACTTGCATTTAAAGATTTTATAAAAACATTAGCAACTGAGGCTGGAGAAAAATGGAAAGATTTAAGTAAAAAAGTTGAGGTTTTATTTCAAACAAAAACTGTACCAACTATGGCTAGAACATTTGCAGTAAACCCTGGATTTGGTGTTAATGATAATGATTTCTTCTTATTCTTTAATTATTCTAATATAGATATAACTAAATACTTTAAAGAATTTGAAGTACAAAGATATAGAAAGATAGATACATCAACAATAAAAACATATTCTTTATTTCCAGTTAAATGTGATACTAGACAAATTCCTTTTATGTATAATTTTGCTGTATCATCAACATATGCTTTACAAGCAATAGAATCTATTGGAGCAAAGGCAATAATAATGGCTGATAAAGATAAATGTCCATATATAAATTATTATATGACTGGTCTTAGAAATACAATAAGTGAAAATTTAAAATATTTATCAATAGATGATGGTTTTATATATGATGCTGATAAAGTTATACAAACATTAAAAGCTTATCCTCAAGAATTAATTATTATTAATTATGAAATAGATACATGTGTTAAAATAGATGACATTGAAGATAGATTAAGAAAGATAGATGTTGTAATTGGAAAAGTAGCAGAATTTACTTTAGCTAATAATTATGGACTATTCATATCTTCTCTTTACGGAATAGAAAGAGAGATGTATAATAATAAGCATGAATTACATAAAGTTAATTTTTCTGTTAGAGTTCCGGTTATAGCTTATGATAGGGGGCTACCTGGTGGAAGTTATTCTTTATCTGAGGGAACTACAAATGATTTACTTAATGCAATAGTTCATAATATAAATGGCAGTTATAGTAATTCAGGAATTGTTAAGAGAAAAACAAGTCTCTTCTCATTTTTGTATAAAAAGCCAAAAGGAGATAAGTAATGAAAAAACCTACGTTAAGAAGAGTTTGTGCTTATATTGTAGACTTAATAGTAATTACAATAATAAGTTCTATGTTTGTTAGAATTGAATTTCTAAATCCAAAATATGATGAATATCAAAAGGCATATGATGAATATATTGATTTTGCAGGTGAGGTTATGAATAATCCTGAAAAAGCAAATGATACTAATCTAAATGATATATCTTATAATTTATCTAAAACTGGCCTTGCCACAAATGTCATAACATTAGTAGTTACTGCATTATATTTTGTTGGATTTCAATATATAAATCAAGGCCAAACATTAGGAAAAAAATTATTTAAAATAAAGGTTGTTGATTCTAATAACAATAGACCTAAGTTTTATCAAATATTAATTAGAGCTTTATTAATAAATAGTATAATTACTAATACTGTTTCTGATGTATTGATTAGTACTCTTTCTAAAAGTGCTTATATTGCAAGTTTACAATATGTTCAATTAGTTGATATGGCTATAATGGCTGCATCATTTATTCTAATTATGTTTAGAGAAGATGGCAAAGGTCTTCATGATATGATTGCAGGTACAAAAGTTGTATTTGAATCAGAAGTAAATAAAGAAGAAACTAAAATAAAAGAAGCTAAAGTTGTTAAAACTAGTAAAAAATCTAAAAATAAAAAAGAGGAAGATTAATGAAAATAGGTATAGCAAATGATCATCATGGTGTTGAATTAAAAAATAAAATAATAAAATACCTACATGAAAAGAATATTGAATGTATAAATTTTGGAACTAATGATAGTAGTAGTGTTGATTATGTTGAATATGCTGTAAAGTTATGTACAGCTATTAATGAAAAGCAAGTTGATTTAGGAATATTAATTTGTGGTACTGGAATTGGTATGAGCATAGCAGCTAATAAAATAAAAGGAATTAGATGTGGAAAAGTAACAAATCCTCGTGAAGCAGAACTTACAAAAGAACATAATATGGCCAATGTAATTGCACTAGCTGAATATACTTCAAATGTTGAAGAAATAGTTGATGCATTTATAAATACTAAAAATTCTACTGAGGAAAGACATATTAGAAGAATTGAAGAAATTGCTCAATTAGAAAATAAATAAGCATTGTTGATAACAATGCTTTTTATGTATAATATTTTAAAAACTGTTCACTCTATTATTAGGAGAGTGAAATATGAATAAATATTCTAAAATTTTATTACCAACATTTTATATTGGAATTATTGCAGTTATGGTTTTGTGTGCAACACTTGTAGTTTCTGGAGTAAAAACTTATTTAACAAATAGAGAAGAAATGAAATTTACTATTGATAATGTTTTTGATGAAGATACTACACCTGTTGTTAAAACTGAAACAAATACAATAGTTAAACCATATATTGCAGAATCAGTAAAAGTTGGTAGATATTTTTATGATTTCGAGTCAGATGAGAAGAAACAAGAAAATTCATTAATACTATATGAAGACACATACATGCAAAATAACGGAGTTGATTATGTAGATAGTAAAAACTTTGATATTGTTGCTATTTTAGATGGTGAAGTTATTTCAATAGAAGATAGCGAAGTATATGGAAAAGTTGTAACTATAAAACATAATGACAACTTAAAATCAGTTTATAGTAATGTAGACGGAGTTTTAGTTTCTATCGGTTATAAAGTACATCAAGGAGAAATATTTGCCATGAGTGCTAAACCAAAATTACCATCTGATTATAAATCAATGTTGCACTTTGAAGTATTTTATAAAGAAAGTGCAATAGACCCTGAAAATATGTATACTTTATCAGTAAGTGATTTTCAATAAAATAGATAGCAATATCTATTTTTTATTGGCTTTTTCGTTGAAAATGTAAAGTAGGAGTGGTATTATTAATATGTACATATAAATAAGGAGACTATCATGATTAACTTTGTGGTTGTAGACGATAATACTTCTCATAGAAAGAGAGTTGTTAATACTATTGTTAGTAAAATGATGTGTAATCAAATTGATTTTAAAATTAATGAATTTGATGATTATTCTCCTGGACTCTTAAAAACTATTAAAGATGAAAGAAGAAATACTGTATATATTTTAGATTTAGAACTTCCTAGTGGTGATGGAATTGAGATTGCTAGATATATTAGAAATGAATGTAATAATTGGATAAGTCCTATAATTATTGTTACTGCTCATACATCACTTTATTATGAAGCATATAAACAAAGATTACAGTTGTTAGATTTTATTGGAAAATGTAATTCTGTTGAAGAAAATGTGTCTGAAAATATAGATATATGCTTAAGAATGCTTAATGTAGAAAAAGTTTATAGATATACATATAAGAGTATTGCTTATACTTTGCCTATAGATTCAATAGATTATGTTGTAAGAGAAGGAAGACAAACTAAAATAGTGACATATGATAATGATTACTATCAAAATATATCAATTAAAGATATTAAAGCATTACTTCCCGAGTATTTTATTTATTCTAATAAAGGTGTTCTTATAAATTTTAAAAATGTAGATAAAATAGATTGGAATAAAGAAATGGTATATTTTAAAGATGGTAAATCTGAATATTTGGTATCTCGTAGTCATAAAAAGGAGATAGATGAATATGTTATGGTTTAAGTATGTGATAATATCTATGTTTTCATCTTTAACTTTGTTTTTTACGTGTATGTCGTATAGTAAAATTAGTAGCGAAAATAAAATGAAATTTAATTTTAAGACTGTAATAGTTTTAGTGATATTTGGTATATTAATTACTATTAACACTAAATTTAATTCGGGCTATTCTAGAGCTTTAATTGGGTATTTAATTACGGTAATTAATTGTTATATTGTGTTTAATGATGATTTTAATTTGACTATTATAAAAGGAACATTTTGTTATTTGTTAGTTAGTATTTCTGAATTGATTTTGTATGTTTTCTTAATTGCAACTAAAATGTTTAATCTTGAAATAATTGATAAAAACTTATTTGTGAAGTTCTTATTTTCTATAGTAACTGTTGCTATTCCATATTGTCTTTTATCTATTGAGAAAATAAATAAAGTAGTAAAAAGATTAATTAATAATTTAAATACACCAATTATTACTAGTATAGTTTTTATATTATGTTTATTATCTGTAGCTACCATTTCATATAAAGCCATTAACAATTTATCAACAAAGAAATATATCGATAGTATATTTTTATTATTATTCTTTTTATTTCTAATATATTTGATTGTATATAATAAATATAGAGTTGTTAAGGAAGTAAAGAAAACTGAAGAATTATTAGATATGATGACTATATATGAAAAGAGAATATACGAAGATAGAATAATTAGACATGAAATGTTAAATAACTTGCTTGCATTAAAGAGTTTTAAAGATAAAAATAGTGAAGAGTTTGATAAAACATTAGATGATTTTATTATGACATGTAGTAATAAATCAGTTGGAGTTAAAAATATATATAAGTTGCCACCTGGTTTAAAAGGTATTGTTTATTATAAAATGAATATAGCTAGTGATAAAAAGATTAATTATAATATTAATATATCTAAACAAGTAAATATTAAGTTAGAAAAAGAGAATTATAAAGAATATGTGTCTTTATGTAAAATACTTGGAATAATTATAGATAATGCGATAGAAGCAAGTGAAAAAACTAAAGATAAACTATTAATAATTGATGCATATAATGAAAAAGATGGTATTGTTATAGAAGTAACTAATTCTTGTAAAGAAAAGGATATGGATATATCATCTTTATATAAGAAGGGTTATTCTAGTAAAGGCAACAATCGAGGATTTGGTTTGCATATAGCTCGAATGTTACTTAAAAATAGTAAACATTTAAAGATGGAACAAGAGTGTGTTAATAACTTGTTTACAACTAAAATTATTATAAAATAAAAAATCTAGATAAATTCTAGATTTTTTTTGAGTATTTATTATAACATTGATTCAGGCATTTCAGGTTCATCTACATAAACTATTAAGCATCCAGCTGTTGCGATAGTAGCTAAGAATGCACCTAATGTAGCAGTGATAGTGGCAAATAATTTCATATTGTACCTCCTTTCTTATAATTTTTGTAATTATTATATCTAACTCCATAGAGTTTATAAGTGACTGGAAGTATTTGTATTGTTTCAAGTATTGTGGATAAGTATAAAGCATTTATTATGGTTTGATTTTTTAATATAAGTGATATTACGAGATATATAAATGTTATTACTAGTGTTAATACTTTATATATAATTCTTTTCTTTTTATTTATTAAAGGTCTCTTTTCTGTGTCTGCTGGAGCATATTTTAGCATTAATAACATACATATTAGATAAGTTATTAAAATTAAGTTATCATTAACATTTATTATTGTTATTAATATGGGTATTCCAATAAACATTGTTAATGATGTTATCCAACAGTGCCAAGATTTTTTGGCATGTACTCCAAATCCAGTTAATCTTATTATCCCGTAAAACATGAATAATAATAGTAATGGCTTTATAACTTTTAATATCGTACAAGTTATTAATATTATTATTGTTTTGGATATTGTAAGATATAATGACTCAATTCCATACTTTATTTCACTTAATTTTATATTGTCGTAACTATAATATTTACTAATGTTACTCATAATACCATTTACTACTAAATTCTTCATCTCTCTCCTTTTTTCACTTACATTATAACTCTCTAAATTTAAAATATTTATTTTTGTCATTAAATGCCGATTTTATTGTTTTAAATGGAGTTTTAGTCTCTAAATTGTTGGTTTTTCATGAGTTTATGACAAAAAATGATACTTTCATGACAAAAATAAGATTAAATCCATAATTTTGATATCATTGTAATTGTGAATACAAACTACTTGTTAGAAAAAGTATCATAGTTAGGAGGCAGAGTTAAATGAGTAGAGGTCGTGTTAAATGGTTTAACAATGACAAAGGATATGGTTTCATTGAATATGAAGGTTTAGTAAATGAAGATATCTTTGTTCATTATTCAGCTATTGATCAAGAAGGCTATAAGTCACTTAAAGAAGGAGAGATAGTTGAATTTACATTAATTGAGACTGCTAAGGGTTGCCAAGCAATTAATGTTAGAGAAGTTAAATTATCTGCGGTAGCTTAAATACACTCAAATGTGTATTTTTTGTTTGAATCAAATATTATTTATGATAGAATAACTTCTAAGAGGTGAGATATGTACATTGCAAGAATAGATGGAGTATTTGATAAATATTTCTTTGATAAATTTATATGGAATGAACCTAGTGAGGTTAAAGAGTATTTAATGAGCATGATAGATGATATAACAAATATATTAACTAACTATGATACTATAAGTTCAAATGAATTCTTAAGAATAATTAATAGAATATATAGAATTTCAACTGATGAAGAAAGTGAAATGAAACAATATAGAGTTTACTATACTAGATTAGGTTTTGATACTGAAGAATATTATGATTATTCTTCTATTATTAATGGTGAAGTAGATGCTAATGAAATGATTAGATTATATAATATGGCTGGTAATACATCATTTAAAAGAATTGTATCTATTAAAACTAATATGATTAGAACATATCTACAATGTGAAGGTCATGGAAAAGATTATGATGAATGGGAAGATAATTTCCAAGGATATTTAATAGTACTTACTGATACTGATTTAGATAGAGATAAAGTATATACTAAAGAAGAAATAGATGAAATGATTAAGAAAGGTATAATATCTGTAGTTACTACTACTGAAGTAAATATATCTAAAAAAGATATGCCAAAAGAAAAAAGTAGTTTTAAATATTATGGATTTGAAAAAGATAAAGAACCATATAAATCAGCATTAGTAAAACTTATAAAAGAAAAAATACCTAAAGAGAAATTATTTAGAGATGTTAGGAAATATTTAAAAGAATTAAAGAATGAATATGTATCTTATTGTCATTTTGATGAGAGAAAAAAGATGTATGGAGCTAATGAGTTGGAAGATTTCTATCAATTAAGATTTAAATATAAAAAGAAATGGAATAATGATAGAGAGAATAAAACTTATTAGTTTAGTCATTTGTTAAATGTAAAACTTTTGTGTAATTTTTAGAGTTTTATAGATAAATTATTGTAATTATGCTATGCTTTAGATAGGAGGAATAATATGAAATATAATATCCGTGGTAATAAAATAGATGTTACCGAAGCAATTGATAGTTACATTAAGGAGAAGTTATCTAGATTAGATAAATATCTAGATGATAATGATGAGGTTGAAGCAAAAGCAGTAATTTCTACAAAAGGAAAAGATCAAAAAGTAGAAGTTACAATATGGAGTGGTAAATATAATATAAGAGCAGAAGAAACAAATGAAGATTTATATTCTGCTATGGATTTAGTTATAGATAAGCTAGAAAGACAATTCAAGAAGTATAAAGGAAAAATAACTAGTAAAAAAGTTAAAATGGCTGTTATGCCTGAGATAGAAGATTTACTTGAAGAAGATGAACAAAAAATAGTAAGAAGAAAAGAAGTATTCTTAAAACCAATAGATGAAGAAGAAGCAATTACCCAAATGGAATTATTAGGACACACATTCTTTGTATTTAAAAATGTAGATACTGATAAGATAAATGTTGTTTATAAAAGAAATGATGGAGATTACGGTATAATCGAAGCTAATTAGAAAAGTAATATTCACTTTTCTTTTTTTCTTTGTTATAATAAATTTTAATGGAGATGATGACATGAGTTTATTTAAAAATTTATTTGATTATGAAACTAAAGAACTTAAAAAGATAAATAAATTAGCTGATCAAGTTGAAGCTTTAGATGAAGAAATGAAAAAAATTAAAGATATAGAATTTAAAGCTAAAACAGAAGAATTTAAAAAGAGAATTCAAAATGGAGAAACTCTTGATGATATATTAGTAGAAGCTATAGCACTTGCTCGTGAAGCTTGTTTTAGAGCTATAGGTGAAAAACCATTTAGAGTACAAGTAATAGGTGGTATTGCTATTCATAGAGGTAATATTGCTGAGATGAAAACTGGTGAAGGTAAGACTTTAACAACAGTTCTTCCTGCATACTTAAATGCATTAGAAGGAAAAGGTGTTCATGTTATTACAACTAATGAATACTTATCAACTCGTAATGCTGAATGGATGAGGCCAATATATGATTTATTAGGTGTAACAGTAGGAATTAATACTAGAGATAAAAATCCTCAAGAGAAGAGAGAAGCATATAATGCTGATATAACATATACAACTAATAATGAATTAGGTTTTGATTACTTAAGAGATAATATGGTTGTTCATAAAGAAAATAGAACTCAAAGAGGACTTAACTTTGCTATTATAGATGAAGTTGACTCAATATTAATCGATGAAGCTCGTACTCCGTTAATTATTAGTGGTGGTGTAGCAAAGAGTGCTAATGTGTATAAAGAAGCAGATAGGGTGGCTAAGAATTTGTCTATAGATGATTATGTTGTGGATGAAAAAACTAAAAAGGTTACTCTTACTGAAGAAGGTGTGCATCATGCTGAAGAAATGCTTCATTTAGATAACTTATATGATATAAAAAATAGTGTAATGGTACATAATTTAGATAAAGCATTAGCTGCTAATTATGCATTTAAGAGAGACGTTGATTATGTAGTAGAGAATGACCAAGTAATTATAGTTGATACATTTACAGGAAGACTTATGCATGGTCGTCAATTTAGTGAAGGGTTACATCAAGCATTAGAAGCTAAAGAAGGAGTTAAGATTAATGAAGAAACTAAAACTTTAGCTACTATTACATTCCAAAACTTATTTAGAATGTATAATAAGCTTGCTGGTATGACTGGTACTGCTAAAACAGAAGAAGAAGAATTTCAAAATATATATAATACATATGTTGTATGTATTCCAACAAATAAGCCTGTAATTCGTGATGATCAAGTTGATTTAATTTATTCATCACTTAAAGGTAAATATGCTGCAATAGTTAGAACTGTTAAGGAAATACATTCAACTGGAAGACCAGTATTAGTTGGTGTTGCTTCAGTAGAAACAAGTGAAATAATAAGCCAGTTATTAACTAAAGCTGGAATTAAACATGAATTATTAAATGCTAAGAATCATGAACGTGAGGCTCACATTATAGAAAATGCTGGTAAAAAAGGTGCTGTAACAATAGCAACAAATATGGCTGGACGTGGTACCGATATTAAATTAGGCGAAGGCGTTCGTGAACTTGGTGGTTTATATGTAATAGGTACTGAAAGACATGATTCTAGACGTATTGATAACCAATTGCGTGGTAGAAGTGGACGTCAAGGAGATCCAGGAACAACTAGATTCTTCGTATCAATGGAAGATGATTTAATGCTTAAATTTGGTTCTGAAAAGATGAAAAGTATTATGGAAAGTTTAGGTATTAAAGATGATCAAGCAATTTCAAATAAAATGATTTCTAAAAATATAGAATCTGCTCAAAAGAAAGTTGAAGGATTTAACTTTGATAGACGTAAAGGATTATTAGATTTTGATAATGTAATATCTAAACAAAGAGAAATTATTTACAATAGACGTAATGAAATATTGGATCAAGATAGTATTCGTGATAGAGTACTTGAAACATTTAAAGAATTTGTTTCTAATCAAGTAAATTCACATATTGAACCAGAAGGTTATTTAACTGATAATGATATAGATAATATTATGGAACAATTTAATGCTCATTTACTTAAGAGAAAGAAATTAACTAAGAAAGATTTTGAAGGAAAATCAACTGAAGAAGTAATTAATCATATTTATGATATAGTTGTTACTGATTATAATAAAAAGTTGGAAGATGTTCCTGAAGATATTCAAAATGATTTTGAAAAATCTATATCACTTAGAATAATTGATAAGTATTGGATGGATCAATTAGATGCGATGGAAGAATTAAAAGAAGGTGTAGGACTTCGTGGTTATGCTCAAAATAATCCACTTCAAGTTTATGCTTTAGAAGGTTTTCAAATGTTTGATAATATGATGGCTAGTATTAATGCTGAAATATCAACATTCTTATTAAATGCAGAAGTTAGACAAAATCTTGAAAGAGAAGAAGTAAAGAATATTCAAACTAATGATGGTGATAAGGCATCTAAGAAACAACCTAAGAAATCAGAAAAGAAGATTGGTAGAAATGATCCATGTCCATGTGGCAGTGGTAAAAAGTATAAACAATGTTGTGGTAAATAACTCGCAAACCTCGATAAAATAAAGGTGTGAACAAGAATAGATTGTTGACACCTTTTTAATTTAAAAAGCAGAAAATTTAAATGTTGAAACAAATATAAAATATATATTGAGGATTAATATGAGAATAATAGGAATCATTATTTTTGTTTGTTTACAATAATATTTATAATTTTAGGAATCTTTTATATAATTCATCATGTTATTAAAACATTAAAAGAAAAACAAAAGTAATATAAAAAATACGGTTATTCTGAAGGCATTTTAATAAAAGAATTTAAAGAAATTGGATATAGAGATGATTTAACAAAATATTATAAATGTTAGGTAGTTATAATCATTGTTATTTTATTATCTAAATGATATACTTTATATGTAAAATAAAAAGGGAGCAAGTATGATAGAGGTTAAAAATGTAACTAAAAGTTTTCAAAAGAAAAACAATAAAAAAAAGATAGAAACATTTCTTGCTGATGATAATATCTCATTTACTGCTGATGAAGGAGAGGTATTAGGAATTTTAGGACCAAATGGAGCAGGAAAAACAACATTGCTTAGAATGATATCTGGAATTATGAAACCTGATAGTGGTGAAATATTAATAGATAATATGGATTATCAAAAAAATAATGAAAATATCAAAAAAAATATTGCATTCATGTCAGGAAATACGAAATTATATAAAGATATATCTCCATATGAATTATTAAAGATGTGTGGTGAATATTATAAAGTTCCAAAAGACAAATTAGAAGAAATTATAGATAAAATTATTAAGAGATTTAATATGGAATCATTTGCATATCAAAGAATTGAAAATTTATCTACTGGACAATATCAGAGAACTTGTATAGCACGTTGTCTAGTTCATAATCCTCAATATTATATTTTAGATGAGGCAACTAGTGGATTAGATGTGATTTCTAGTAAAACAATTTTAGATTTTATTAACGAAGAAAAATCAAAAGGAAAATGTTTTTTATATTCAACTCATTATATGGAAGAAGCAGAAAATATTTGTGATAAACTTTTACTTATTAATAAAGGGAAAGTTATAAAATATGGTAAAAGAGATGAAATCTTAAAAGAAACTAATACAAATAATATTAGAGAGGCTTTTTTAAAGTTAATAGGTGAATCAAATGAATAATATAAAAATAACAATAAAAAAAGAACTTCGTTCAATAGTAAGAGATAAAAAAACATTTATTACTTTATTAGTTATGCCGTTAATTGGAATATTTTTTGTAATATTTTATGGTGCAGCATTTGATCAAAATGAAGTATTAGAACCTTATAAAATAGGTGTTGACTTTGAACTTAATACTATTGAGAATATTGTAAGTAGTGAATATCAATTAGAAACAATTAAATATGATAATCTTGATGAAATGAAAAAATCCTATAAGAATGAAGATATTAGTGCATATATAGATTATAATGAAGAAGATAAAAAGTATTATTTTTATGCTGATAATAGTCAAGATGGTTATCAACTTCAAAGCTTAATTACTGCTTATTTTGAATCATTAAAAAATAATGAGTTAATTACATATATTACAGGAGAAGGTATAGATTATGAAGAAGTAACCGCTAATTATGATTATGAGTTTAAAGAATTAGAAGGTAGTGACTATATGTTAATAATAATCTATTCTAGTTTATTTATGCTTATATTTAGTGGGGTAATATCAACTTCTCAATCAATGGCTATATCAACAACTGTTACTGAAAAAGAAAGTGGAACTTTAGAAACTATATTAAGTTTTCCTATATCACAAAAAGAATTAATTGTTGGAAAATATATTGCTAATTATATTGCTAGTGCGTGTGCATCTATAATTGAATTCTTATCAATTTTATTAACTCTCGTTATTTCGAGTCATTACTTTGAATCATTTAGTAAATTGAATTTTACAGTTTCAACTAAAAATGTAGTACTTGGTTTAATCGTATGTTTGACTGCATCACTTATAATATCAGCATTAGCTACAATCTTAGTTGCAAATGCTAAAACTGCTAAAGAAGCTGGAATTAAACTTGGATTTTTACAATATTTGTCAATAATTCCTGTATTTACTAATATGTTAAGCATTAGTACAGATAGTTTATTATATTATGCGATTCCAATTGTTAATAGTATACAAACACTTATGGATATATTTTCAAATAATTTTAATATAGTTAATATTTTAACAACAATTACAAGTACATTAGTGTTATCGTTAGTAACAATATTCTTAATAATAAAAAAATATAATCAGGAGAAGGTGTTATTTGGTGATTAAAAATAAAAGTAAAAATTTTGTTTATATTATTATATTTATAACATTGGCAATAACTTTATTCTTTTACTTAAATAAGAATTATATTGATGATTATTATGAATATATTAATAAAGAAACTCTTAAGGATAAAGAAGATGGCTGGTCTTATATTAACGATATTAATGATGAAATTTCTAAAGATACAAATAATATTGTAAAAGAAATTGTTAATAATCCTAGCAATAATGAAGAAAAAAATATTAAGGAATTTTATAATGAATATTTAGATATTGATACTCGTAATAAAAATGGAATAAAAGATTTAAAACCATACTTAAATAGAGTTAATAAAACAACAAATATTAAAGAATTTATAAATGAAGCAATAAAGTTAGAAAAAGATTTAGGAATAGAAATATTAATGTCAAAGTCAATTATGAAAGACTTTAAGACAGGAAAAAATATTATTTATATTACAACTATATCAATGGATTTTGATTATTCATCTGATTATTATAATAATGAGGATTTAGTTAGTGTTAAAAATAAATTTAAACTATATAATAATAAACTTTTAAGAGAATATGGTTATAGTGCTGGAGAAGCATTAGATATAACAAATCAAATTGATAATTTCTATGCAGATATTGCTAATAATTCATTAAAACAAGATGATTTATTAGACACTGAAAAATATTATAATATTGTAGATAAAACAATATTAAATAAAATATTTACTAATTTAGATGTTAATAATTATTTAAGAGAATTAAATTTATCAAATGTAAATAGATTTAGTTTAGTAGATGAAAAATGTTATCAAAGACTAAATGAATATTTAACTAACAAGAATCTTTCTTTTTGGAAGAATTTAGCAACTGTTAAAATCCTTCAAACATATGCTAATTATACTACAGAAGGTTATGAAAAAATATTTAATAAATTGAATGATTCTCTTTTAAATAAAGAATTAACAAATGAAGAGAGAGCTTATGAATTAATTAAACAAATTTATCCAAATGAAATATCTAAAAATTATAATAGTAAATATTTGAAAGAAGATACTAAAAATTATGTTTCTAATCTTATAGCTGAAATAAATAAAGAATATGAAAATATGATAAGTAAGTCATGGATGGATGAAGAAACTAAGGCTAAAGCAATTAATAAATTAAATAATATTAAGATAAATATAGGAACTATATATAATAAAGATTTTGCTTCTTATTATGATTTTGATAGTAATCTTTCATTAGTAAAGAATATAATTAATCTTAATAAAGTAATTAAAACAAAATCTTATGAAATGCTAGATACTACTAATACATATAATGCATTACCTGATTATACATTTAATGCTTATTATGATGCTACTTCAAATTCAATTAATATTTTAACTGGTGGAACTAAATCAATAAAAGATATCAATAATAGATATGAAAATTTAGGTGGTATTGGTTTCATACTTGCTCATGAGATATCACATGCTTTTGATAATAATGGTTCTAAGTTTGATGAGAATGGATTACTTAATAATTGGTATACAGAATCAAGTAGTAAAAAGTACAGTGAAATTCAAAAGAATGTTATAGAGTATTATGATAAATATGAAGTTATACACAATATTTCTAACAATGGAAAACGTACTATTGGAGAAAATATTGCTGATTTAGCAGCAATGGAATGTATAACTAATATTTTAATTAATGGTAATTCTAAAACAGAAGATTATAAGAAAGTTTATGAATCTTTTGCAAAGATTTGGGCTAATAATTATAGTAAAAGTACAAAAGTAATGCAAAGTCTTATTGATAGTCATTCTACAAATGAAATAAGGGTAAATAGTGTATTATCATCAACAAATAAATTTTATGAAACATATAAAATAGATTCAAATGATTTGATGTATATTGATCAAGAAAAAAGAGTTAACATATGGTCTTAGTTAACTCTTTTTATTTGTTTTTAAATTAAAAGTTATATCTAGGCAATGACTTTTTTAAATTTAATTATGTTATAATTTAATTAGAGGTACACTATGGAAAAATTTTATTTAGAAAAACTTTCAATATCAAGAAGAGATGAATTTGTTGATTATTTAGATGAATTTATTGATTCAAATAATAAAGAATATATAATTAATAAGATAGTCAATAAATATTTGAATAATGATGGTATTGCATATGTTGAAGGTTGTCCTAGCAAAACTTTTTTATTAATAAGAAAAAATGATAATAAAATAGTAGGAAGTCTTAATATAAGATTAAGCCTTAATGAAAGATTATTAAAATTAGGTGGACATATTGGTTATGGGATTAGACCATCTGAAAGAGGAAAAGGATATAGTAAAATTAATTTATATTTAGGATTAATTGAAGCTAAGAAATTTAATTTAGATAAAGTAATGATAAATACAGAAGTTAATAATATACAATCAAATAAGACTCTTGTTTCATTAGGAGGAGATCTTGTTAGAACTGAAATAGATACTTCAAATAATATTCTTAATAATGTTTATTGGTTTGATGTGGCTAAATGTTTGGAAAAATATAATGATGTTTATAGAAAAAATATATATGAAATGAAATATAATATAAGAAAATCTGTTAGAGATGATTCTAGTAAAATAGCTCATGTTGTTACAATAGCTTGGAATGAAACTTATAAAGGAATTGTTTCTGATGAGATATTAAATAACATGTATAAAAATGAAAAAGATAGAGCTCAAAGAGCATATGATAATTATAATGAAAAAGAAAATAATCAATATGTTTTAGAAGTAGATGATGAAGTTGTAGGATTTATTAATATTGGTAAGCCTTATATAGATGGGTTTGATGGATGTGGTGAATTATATGCTTTATATATAATTGGTAAATATAAAGGTTTTGGTTTTGGTAAAATGCTTCTAAATAAAGCAAAAGAAGAATTTAAGAAAATGGGTTATGATAAAATGGTAATAGGGTGTTTAGATAAAAATCCATCAAATGAATTTTATAAACATATGGGTGGAAAATATGTAAAGACTCATATCTTTGAAAAACTTAACTTAGATGAAAATCTTTATCTTTTTGATATTTAGGAGGTTATATGAAAATTATAGTTGGATCAGAAAATATTTCTAAGATTAAGTCTATGGTTAGTTCATAACCATTAAATGATGAAACCCTTAAGGGAGCACTTAATAGAAATAATGATTTGTATAAACATTGTATTAACAATAAAATTGAATTTGATTTATTAATAAGTATTGAAAGGGGGATATGAACAAGTTCTTAACAATTATTTTATAATTACATATGCTTGTTTGATGATTAAAGATAAGAAATACTATGTTGGTAAATCAAATGGTTTCTTTAAAAGAGCTGAATTCGATATGAGTGCTGTTCTTTGTGCGTTAGAAACTTATTATAACCAAGATAAATAAGAGATATAGACGATAAATTGAATTAATTATAGTAATTTAATTAATGGTTATTTATATGATATAATATAAGAAATTAGGAGGATTTATGGAATTAGTAATAATGGCTGCAGGTATGGGTAGTAGATTTGGAGGGCTTAAACAAATTGAACCAGTACATAAGAATGGAGAATTCATTATAGATTATTCTATATATGATGCAATTAGATATGGATTTGATAAAGTTGTTTTTATAATTAAAGAAGAAAATTATGAAGTATTTAAAGAAACAATTGGAAATAGAATATCTAATAAAATAAAAGTTGAATATGTTTTTCAAAAAAATGATAATGTGCCTTTTGAAGTACCTAGTGATAGAGTTAAACCATTGGGAACAGCTCATGCGATATTGTGTTGTAAGGATATTGTAAAAGATAACTTTCTTGTGATAAACTCAGATGATTTCTATGGAAGAGATGCATTTGAGGTAGCTAGTAATTATCTAAAAAGTAATCATCCATCTAATGAATTTGGTATGGTAGGTTATTTAGTTAATAACACTCTTACTGAAAATGGTTCAGTTAAAAGAGGAGTATGTGAAGAAAATAATGGTATAGTTACTAACATAGTTGAATGCTCTGTTCAAAATGTTAATGGAAAAGTAGTAGCCTCACCACTTGATGGACGTGATAGTTTTGAAGTTAATGATGGAGTGTTAGTTTCTATGAATATGTTTATGTTTACACCTAAAATATTTGATTTGTTAGAACATGACTTTTTAGAATTCTATAAAAATAATGTTAATAACTTGTTAAAATGTGAATATTTAATACCTGAAGTAGTATGTGATAATATAAAAAAAGGAAATATTGTTTTTAAGACATTTAAAACAACTTCAAAATGGATGGGAATAACATATAAAGAAGATAAAGAAAGTTTAGTTGAAGGTATTAACTTATTGATAGAAAAAGGTGAATATCCTGATAAGTTGTGGCAGTAGTCACAACTTTTTGTTATAATAATCTTAATTTGAGTTGATAGTTATGTTAGAAGAATTAAATAAAAAATATGATAGATTACAATTAAAGTATGGATCTAAAGAGTTAGATTCTATTTATAATGGAGGATGTACTGAATCTCCGGATATATGTTTTGTATTTATGAATCCTACTGGTAGAAATATAGCTTCTTTAAAGACTTGGAAGGGAAGGAAGAGTCCGTGGATAGGAACTAAAAATATTTGGACATTATTTTATAATATAGGTCTTCTTGACGAAGAAATATTTAATCAAATTAAAAGCAAGAAAGCTATAGATTGGACTTATGAGTTTGCAGATGAAGTATATGAGTGTGTTAATAAACATAAATATTTCATAACTAATTTAGGAAAGTGTACACAAGTAGATGCTAGACCTTTAAAAGATGAAGTGTATCTTGAATATCTAAAACTTTTATATAAAGAATTTGAAATAATTAACCCTAAAGTAATAGTGTTATTTGGTAATCAAGTAAGCTCTATAGTACTTGGAATTAAAGTGTCAGTGTCAGAGTGTAGACGTAAGATGTTTACTTTAAAAGTAAAGAATCAAGAATATAAAGTTTATTCAGTATACTATCCAGTTGGTAATGGTAGCTTTAATGCACCAAAAGCTATAGAAGATTTAAAATATATAATAAATGAGGTAAGAAAATAATATGTCAAAAGTATCTAATGTGCTTACAATGATAGAACTTTTAAATACTGGACGTAAATATAGTATTAAAGAATTATCACAAGAACTTGAAGTAAGTGAAAGAATGATAAGAGTATATAAAGAAGAACTAGATAAATGTGGAATATATGTCGATACAATAAAAGGCCCATATGGAGGATATGTATTAAATCAAAGTGTTAGAATGCCTCTTAGAAAGTTTAATAAAAAAGATTTTGAGTTACTTAATAAATATATTGAATTAGAAAGTGATATGGATTTAAAGAATAAACTAGTGATACTTCAAGATAAAATTAGAGGTGTTTATATTGGAAGTAAGCAAGAAGAGAATGAACTTAATTTAAAAGATGAAACACTTAAGAAGTATAATATTCTAACTAGAGCAATAAAAGAAAAACGAAAAGTTAAGATAAAATATTATTCTTATGGTAAAGGAGAAAATACTAGAATAATAGATCCTGCGAATATGTTTTTATTTCAAGATGGTTGGTATTGTGCGGCATTTTGTGAACTTAGAAAAGATATAAGACATTTTGAATTAAGAAGAATAATAGAATATGAATTATTAGATGAAAAGTTTGAGTAGAGACGAAATATTTCCTCTTTAAGTAGTAAGTTTTACTTAAGGAGGATTTTTTATGGAAAAGAATATGAAAGTTAATTTTGAATATTTGAAAGGAAGAGTGGTTGATACTTTTGATAATACTGATACAGAGTTTATAAATTATGAACTATCTAAGTTAGATAAACCTACTCTTGTAAGTGGAATTGGTGGTAGTAGTGTTGTTAGTGACTTTGGAGCAAAAGTACTAAGTATTAAAAATTCAATTATTGCTAGAAATATTGAACCAAGAGATATGATTTATATGAATGGAGAGTACTCTAACATAGTAGCTTGTAGTTATGGGGGACGTAACTTTGGAGTAGAATTGTCTTTTAATAATGAACTTAAGAAGTATTTACTATCTAGAAATAGAAATGAAGACGTGGTTAATTTACAGTATAATACGACGATTGATAACGAAAGAAGTTTTATATCTTTAGGAGCTACTTTAATACCTATTAGTGTTCTTATTAATTATTATTTGAATGGTGATGAGTCTTTTTTAGATGATATAGAAGAATGCGTATTTTCGTTTGATACGGAATGTGATGTTTATGAAATATTTAGTGGTTATGATACAAGTACAACAAGTAAGTATTTAGAAAGTACTATGGTAGAGTCTGGTATAGGAATACCAATTGTTCATGATAAATATTCATATTGTCATGGAAGAAGTACAATGTCTATAAATAATAATAGTATAGCTATATTTTTAAATAGAAATACAGAATTAGATAGATTATTACTTAGAGAAATAAGTAAATACTATAAAAATGTTATAGTTATTGATGGTAAATATAAAGATATGATACTTGATGATTATCAAATGTTAGTGCAAGCTATGTATTTAACTAAATTTATTGCCGAGAGTAAAAGTAAAGACTTATCTAAAGTTGAATATAGTCCTTTGTGTAAAACTTTATATAAATGTAAATTTACTGTGTGATAAATACTATTTACTTGTTATTTGGCTATTTATGATATATAATACACCTTAAGGTGGGTGAAATTATGATAGAAGAAGTAATTCAATATGGTTATAAATATGAGAAGGACTATGATTTATATTTAGTAAGACGTGTAGATGGTGAACATCTTCGTTATGTGGTTCCATCTGGATTATTTAAGAATATAGTTATGGAAGAAGAAAAAAGACTTGGTAAAAAGTTATTTGTAGTTAACGAGGATGGATTTATACACTTTGATTCAAAAGGAACAAATGCTATAGTTGATTTAAAAGGATTAAATTATACTACTGAACAAGTTGATGAAATTGTAAGAGGCATAGAATCTCAATATGTAGTGACTATGGAACCTAAAAGTGTTGGAAGAAGTAGATTCTTAAGTATTTTTAAAAATATTGGTAGAAAGTAACATTGTTACTTTTTATTTTGTTTGAAAAAATACACTTAAATGATATAATTTATGTATGGAAACAAAAGATATAGAAAAAAAATTAGTTGATTTTTTAGAAGTACTTAACGATATTGGTGTAAAGTTAGAAATAGATTCTAAAAATAAAAGAGTTAATGAATTAGAGAGTATTACATCTGATTCATCTTTTTGGAATGACATGGAAAATGCTAAGAACGTACTTAGTGAATTAAAAGGTCTTAAAGATGTTTGTACTAAATATAATAATCTTTATTCATCTATAAATACATTATTAGAAATGTTAGAGCTTGAATTAAGTCAAGAAGATTTAACAAGTGTTATTGATGAAGTAAATAACATAGAAAAAGAACTTGAAAGGATTAAATTGTTTGCATTATTAAGTGGAGAATTTGATTCTAATAATGCATATGTTGAGATACATAGTGGTGCTGGTGGAACTGAAAGTAATGATTGGGCAAATATGCTTCTTAGAATGTATACTAGATATTTTGATAAGAATGATTATAAATATGAAATAATAAGTAGACAAGATGGTGAAGAAGTTGGAATTAAAGGATGTACATTACTTGTTAAAGGATATTATGCTTTTGGATATTTAAAAGGTGAAACTGGTGTTCATCGTTTAGTAAGAATAAGTCCATTTGATAGTAATAGTAGACGTCATACTTCTTTTGCATCAGTACTTGTTACACCTGAAATAAATAAAAAATTAGAAGTAGAAATAAAAGAAAGTGATTTAAGAATAGATGTGTATCGTTCTAGTGGATGCGGTGGTCAAGGAGTTAATACTACAGACTCAGCAGTTAGAATTACACATATACCTACTGGTATAGTAACATCATCTCAAATGGAAAGAAGCCAACTTAGAAATAAAGAAATAGCACTAGAGATGTTAAAAAATAAATTATACATTCTTAATCAAAAAGAATTTAATGATAAAATCAAAGACTTAAAGGGAGATGTGATGGATGTTAACTTCGGAAGTGCTGTTAGAAGTTATGTAATGTGTCCATACACATTAGTAAAAGATACTAGAACAAATTATGAAACATCTAATGTAGATAAAGTTTTAGACGGCGATATACAAGAATTCTTAGAAGAATATTTAAAGAAATAGTGAATTATTTACTATTTTTTTGTTTACACTTTTTTTTATTATTTTTGATAATATGGTAAAAATAGCATATTTTTGATATAATTATTATGGAATATGCTATAAAATAGTGTGTTTTAAAGAATAATTTAATTTTTATAGCAATATATAAAATAAAAGGAAAAAATTGTATTTTGACAATTATTATCTAAATATTATAATAAGTTATTGGAGGTAAGAATGCAGCTAATAGAATTAAAGAATGTTTATAAAAGATATCCTAATGGTGTAACAGCATTATGTGATGTTAATTTAGAGATATCAAAGGGAGAGTTTGTTTTTGTTATTGGTAGTTCTGGTAGTGGAAAAAGTACGTTAATCAAATTACTATATAGACAAGAAAAACCTACTCGTGGTGAAGTTTATGTAGGTGGTGTTAATGTTTCTAAACTTAGAAATGGTAAAGTATATAAACTTAGACGTAAACTTGGAATAGTTTTTCAAGACTATAAATTATTACCTAAATTAACTGTATATGAAAATGTAGCGTTTGCTTTAGAAGTATATGGTCTTAAAGAAAGCGAAGTTAGAAAAAGAACTATTAAAGCAATTGAACAAGTTGGTCTTAAAGATAAACTTAGAAGTTATCCTGATGAACTTTCAGGTGGTGAACAACAAAGAGTATCAATAGCAAGAGCAATAGTAAATGAACCAAAAGTATTAATATGCGATGAACCTACTGGTAACTTAGATCCAGATACTTCTATGGAAGTAATGAAAGTTATAGATGGAATTAATCAAGATTTAGGAACAACTATTATAATGGCTACTCACGATAAAGAAATAGTAAATAGAATGAAAAAAAGAGTAATAGTTATAGAAAAAGGACTAGTAGCAAAAGATAGTCAGAAAGGAAAATATAAGAGTGAAGGCATTTAGAATATTAAAAAGTAATATACAAGAGTCATTTAAAGGTGTATTTCGTAATTTCTCTTTATCACTTGCTAGTATCTCTTGTATAACAATAACATTAATACTTGTTGGATTTAGTATATTATTATCATATAATGTTAATAACTTTACTAAACAAATAGAAAAAGATATGACTATAGTAGTATTCTTAGATAGAAAAACTACTGAAACAGAAGCAGAAGCTATAAAGACAAAAATACAAAATACTGAAAACGTAACTGAAGTAAAATTTAATTCTAAAGAATCAGTTAGAAAAGAAATGCAATCAGAGTCAGATGTATTTGATAGTATAATGTCACAATATACACCTGAAACAAATCCTTTACAAGATACATTCTTAGTAAAAGTAAATGATTTAACAACAATTGGCGATACTGCAGATGAAATAAAAAGTATAGATAAAGTTGATATAGTTAAATATGGAGAAGGATCTGTTGAAGAACTTGTAAAAATATTTGCTATAGTTAAGAAAATTACATATGTTGTAGTTGTTGCTTTAATAGTTGTTACTGCATTATTAATTAGTAATACTATTAAAATAACTATTCAATCTAGAAGAAGAGAAATAGAAATAAGAAGATTAGTAGGGGCAAGTAATGCATTTATTAGACAACCTTTCTTCTTTGAAGGAATTATACTTGGTTGTTTAGGTTCAATACTACCAATTGCGGTTTGTTGTTTTGGTTACTACTATGTGTATGATAAACTTGGCGGTCAATTATTTACAGCCATTATAAAGCTTGTTAAACCAGCTCAAGTTATATATTTAGTATTAATAGTTTTACTTGCTGTTGGAATACTTGTTGGGGCATTCGGAAGCTATAGGGCAGTAAGGAAATATTTAAAGATATGATGAAGAAAATAACTAAAACGTTTCTAATTGTTTTAAGTATATTTTTACTTATTGATAATGTAGATGCTAAATCATTAAAGTCTCTTAAAAACCAGCTTGCTAAAGATGAGGCAAATATGGCGTCTTTAATAAAAAAAGAAAAAGAAACGCAAAAGAAAATAGATGCTGCTAATAAAGAAACATCATCTTTAAATGATGATATAGTAAAATTTCAAAAACAAATAGAAGAATCTAAAACAAAAATTGATGAGCTTAATGAAAATATTAAGTCTAAAAAGCAAGAAATAGATTCATTATTATCATTTTTACAAATATCTAATGGAGAAAATGTATATTTAGAATATGTATTTCAAGCTACATCATTTACTGACTTTATATATAGAAGTTCAGTAGTAGAACAATTAAGCAAATATAATGATGATTTAATTGATGAAATGCATAATATGATTGAAGAAAATAAAAAGCTTCAAGAACAATTAACTAAACAAATAAAAGAATCTGAAAATTCTATTGATAAATTAGAAGCTACTTTAAAGAAGTATGACTTAGATATGAATGATATAGATGATGAACAACAAACTGTTCAAGATAAAATTAAAGCTAGAAAAATAGAAATTCAAGGATTTGAAGCTACATATAAAAAGAATAATTGTAAAGAAGATATGGATGTTGAAGATTGTTTAGGTGTTCCATATGCGGATGGATTTACAAGACCTTTAAATCAAGGAAGACCAACTAGTGAGTTTGGTAGACGTTATCATCCAACTAAACATTATTGGTCAAGTCATAATGCGATTGATATAGGTGGTAATCCAACTGGTACTAAAGTTTATGCATCAGCTGCTGGACGTGTAACTAGCATAGTTCGTAAAGCATCATGTGGTGGAAATATGGTTTATATTCAACATACAATTAAAGGTGTTAAATATAGAACAGTTTATATGCATTTACATTCAATTAAAGTTAAAGTAGGAGATATAGTTACAATAACAAGTGTTATAGGAACAGTTGGTGGTGGTGAAAGCTATGATAGATGTTCTACAGGTGCACACCTTCACTTTGGTATAATGAAAGGATGGAGTGGTTATACTTATTATAATCCTCGTAACTATGTAAAATTCCCAAAATTAGGTGTTAGATTTAACACGAGATTCTATTAATAAAGATTTCATTTTTGAAATCTTTTTTTTGTTAAGATGCAATTTTTACTTATATTTGTTATAATTTAGTGGGTGATGAGTATGTCATTTACAAGTAATATTAAAAATGAAATATCAAGTATACAATATGGTGAATCAGAAAACTTTGCCGAACTATCTGCAATACTTAATATTGGTGGTAAAATATTTGATGATAAATTTGAAATATATACAGAAAATATTAGTGTAGCTCGTAGAATATACACATTAATTAAAGAAACATATCATGTAGATATAGAAATGGATAATAGTGGTGTTAATTCACTTAGAAAAAATAAATTAGTTTTATTAACTGTTCATGAGAAAGTTGATTTAATACTTAGTGACTTATCAATAGTTTTAGATGGTAAAAGATTATACGTACCACACAATTATTTAGTAGATGAACTTAAAGATAAACAAGCATATTTACGTGGTGTATTTATGATATGTGGAAGTATAAATGATCCTAAAACAAGTAGATATCATGCTGAATTTGTAATATCAAGTGAAGAAACAGCTAGGTTTGTTAATTCTTTATTAAATGAAATGCATTTTAATAGTAAAGTTATTAAACGAGATAAAAATTATATGGTATATGTAAAAGAAAGTGAAAAGATAAGTGATTTTATTAAAATGCTTAATGCTACTAATTCATTATTCTATTATGAAGATATTAGAATATATAGAGATCATAAAAATATGACAAATAGACTTAATAATTGTGAACAAGCTAATGTTGATAAAATAATAGCTTCATCTAATGAACAATTGGAATTAATAAGAAAACTTAGAGAAACTAGAGATTTTGATTTATTAGATGAAAGAATTAAAGATATTTGTATATATAAAGAAAAATACCCTGAAAGTTCTATGGCTGAACTTGCAGAGATAATTAGTAGTGAAACAGAAAGACCTATTACTAAGAGTTGTATAAATCATAGATTTAGAAAAATTAAAGAAATGCTTAAATAATCTTATCTATAAGGCCATAATTAAGAGCTTCGTTAGAAGACATATAATAATCTCTTTCAACATCTTTTTTGATTTTTGAAAGAGGTTTTTTTGTGTTCTTTGAGAGAATAGTATTAATCTTTTCTTTTAATTTTATTATTCTTTCAGCAACTATTTGTATTTCAGTTGCTTGGCCTTGTGCTCCGCCTAGTGGTTGATGAATCATTATTTCAGTATTCTTTAATGCACATCTTTTATTACCGCTTGAAAGTAAGAATGCAGCCATTGAAGCACACATACCTATGCCTATTGTTATAACATTACTTTTAATATAATTCATAGTATCATATATAGCAAAACCAGCAGTTATTGAACCACCTGGAGAATTTATATATAAATAAATATCATCATTATTAATTGAATCTAAATATAATAATTCACTTACTATAGCGTTTGCTGTTGAATCGGTAATTTCTCCTTCTAAAAAAATAATTCTATCAGTTAAGAGTTTAGAATAAATATCATATGCTCTTTCGTATCCTTCATTTCTTTCTATAATATATGGTGTATGCATTATTCCTCCTAGTAATATTTTAGTAAAGTAAAGCCATATTTATTCACAAATTATTAAAATTTTGATATTATATAATTATCAATAATAGTAAAGGTGTTGATAATGTGAAAAATGATATTAAATTAATATTTGAAGACGGGCAAGAAATGATTCTTAATAGAGGAATTACTGTTAGAGAGGTTTTAAAACTTTTAGGTAATGATCAAGTAATAGCTTTAAGAGTTAATGGTAATGCTCAAAATGCTGATTATGAGATTATGGAAGATGCATATATTAACTTTATAACTATTACAGATAGAACTGGTAGAAAAATATACACAAAAGGATTACAATATGTGTATATAATGGCTATTAAAGAATTATATGAAGATAAAGCTACTGTAAATATTAAACATTCAATTGACAAATCTATATATACTGAAATATATATGAAAAGACAAGTTGATAGAACTGTGGTAAATGAGATAAAGAGACAAATGAAAAAAATTATTAATCAAGATTTACCATTTAAGAATGTTAGTGTTTCTCGTAAAGATGCATATGATTATTGTAATAGTTTAGGTGAAAAAGAAAAATGTTTAAATTATACATATATGACTAATGATTCAGTCACATTATATGAATTAGGTGACTTATATGATTACTTCTATTACATTATGCCAGCATCTACTGGAATACTTAAAAGATTTGATTTAACTTATGTATCACCTAATGGAGTAGTACTTAGTTTCCCAATTAATAATGTTGTTCCTAAGTATAATCATTTACCTTTAGTTTTAGATGCATTTAAGAGTTATGAAAAGAAATTATCAGACTTAGGAGTTAGATACGCAGGCGAACTTAATAAAATAGTATGTAAAGGTGAAATAGCTGATTTCATTCAAACAAATGAAATACTATATGATGAAAATATGCAAAATATTGCTCAAAGAGTAGTTGATAATAGAGCAATTAAAGCAATATTTATATCAGGACCTTCATCAAGTGGTAAAACAACAACTTCTAAGAAATTAGCTTTATACTTAAGAAGTAAAGGAATAGATAGTTTAGTATTATCAACAGATGATTACTTTGTAGAAAGAATTGATAGTCCAAGAAAAGCAGATGGAAGTTATGAATATGAATGCTTAGAAGCTATCGATACTAAATTATTTAATATGCAAGTTAAGAGCTTACTTGCTGGTAAAGATGTTGTAATTCCAACGTATAATTTTATTACTGGTGAGAAAGAATATAAGAGAAAACCTACAACTTTAAAAGAAAATCAAATATTAATAGTTGAAGGTTTACATGCTATTAATGAAAAAATGAGCTCTTCAATAGAAAAGAAAAATAAATTAAAAATATATATTAGTCCATTTACTCCAGTTGGATTAGATAGACACAATCATATATCAACAACAGATTTAAGACTTTTAAGACGTATGGTTAGAGATTATAAAACGAGAGGTTACTCTGCTCAACATACACTTGATAGTTGGATAGGTATGAGAGAAAGTGAAGAAACTTATGTTTATCCATATCAAAAAGAAGCAGATGTTATATTAAATACATCACTTGCTTATGAAATTGGTGTTCTTAGAACTTATGCTGAACCATTACTATATTCAATTAGTAAGACTTCAACTAATTATGAAGAAGCGATAAGAATATTAAATTTCTTAAAATGTTTTATTAGTATACCTAGTGAATATGTACCTTATACTAGTGTACTTAGAGAATTTATTGGAAATAGTTATTTTGAATAGGAGATGAAATAAATGTTAAAAGTAGCAATTAATGGTTTTGGTAGAATAGGTAGAACAGCTTTAAGATTATTAGAAGATGATAAGGATATAGAGGTAGTAGCAATAAATGATCTAACTGATCCTGTGCAACTTGCATATCTATATAAATATGATTCAGTTCATAGAACTAATAAAAGTAAAATTAGTTTTGATGATGATGAGTTATTTGTAAAGAATAGACGTATTAAAGTTTATGCTGAAAGTGACCCATCAAAACTTCCATGGAAGGAACTAGGAGTAGATGTAGTACTTGAATGTACTGGTGTGTTTACTTCAGTAGAAAAGTGTCAAGCTCATATTGATGCTGGTGCTAAACATGTAATTATTAGTGCTCCTGCTAAAGATGAAGCAAAGACTATAGTATATGGAGTTAATCATGAAGAATTAACTCATGATGATGTTGTAATTAGTGCAGCTAGTTGTACTACTAACTGTCTTGCTCCTGTACTTAAACTTATTGATGATAAGTTTGGTATTAAAAAAGGCTTTATGACAACAGTACATGCTATGACAAATGATCAAGAAACATTAGATATTCCACATAAAAAAGGTATTAAAGCTAGACGTGGAAGAGCTGCATCATTAAATATTATTCCAACTAGTACAGGTGCTGCTTCTCAAATTGGAAAAGTAATTCCCCATTTAAAAGGTAAACTTGATGGTTTAGCATTTAGAGTACCTACTGGGGATGGTTCAGTTATCGATGTAACTCTTGAACTTGAAAAAGTTACAACTGTAGAAAAAGTAAATAATTTATTTAAATCTAATCAAAGTGATACATTAAAATATACTGAAGATCCAATTGTAAGTAGTGATATCATTGGAGAAGAAGTAGGAGCTACAGTAGATGGACTTCTTACTAATATAGTAGAAGAAAATGGAAAACAATTATTAAAAGTAGTAGCTTGGTATGATAATGAAGTAGGTTATACTGCTCAAATGATTAGAACTATGAAATTATTTAAGTAAATATTATATAAAGACAAATAATTATTTGTCTTTTTTATTGACCAAGAAATATTAATTTTTATATAATTATCTTAAGATAATGGAGCGATGATATGAAAAATAAGAAAGGTTTTACATTAGTTGAGTTGTTAGCTGTTATAGCTATTTTAGCAATACTAGTAATATTAGCGATTCCTAATGTAATTAAGTTATATAATAATGCAAAAAAGCAGATTTTTTTAACTGAAGCGAGAACTATTCATAAGGAAGCAGTTAACAAATATTTATCTGAAAGTTTAAATGGAAATAAAGTTAGTGTAATTAATTCGAATGGTACAAAATTAAACTTATCATCTTCGAATAAATTAAAATATAATGTAAAACTTGATAGCAAAGGTAATGTAAAAAAGATAAAAGTTGAAAATGATCAATACTGTATAAGTGGTAATTTTAAAAATTTAAGTGATTTAACAATAGATAAAGTTACTGAAGGAAAATGTGCTGATGTAGACGCTGTTTATTGTGATAGTGGTATAAGTGATTTAATTAAAGGTAGTGAATTTAAAAAAGGTATTTATACATATCATTATATGCAACAAGGAGATTTTGATAAAAGCACACGTAAATATATATGGAGTGATATTAATTCAAATGGATGGGGAGTTGTAATTTCTGATAGAGATTCAACAGAACCTATTTCAGAGAATCCTTGTACATATATTGATAATATTCCAGTTGTATCAATGAGGGATTTATTCGCATCATCTAAAGCTACAAGTATAACTTTATCAAATATAAATACTAGTCACGTTGTAAATATGGAGGCTATGTTCAGTGACAGCAAAGTTCAAACTTTGGATATAAGTGACTTTGATACCTCTTCAGTTACAAGTATGGATGGTATGTTTGAAGCTGTAACTTTAAAAGATCTAGATGTAAGTAGTTTTGATACAAGCAATGTTACTTCAATGTCGTATATGTTTAATGGGGGTTCATTATTTGATGTAAAAGAAACTAATATCATTGGTTTAAATAATTTTAATACCTCAAAAGTTACCGATATGTCATATATGTTTGCTTTTAGAAATTCTGATGAATTAGATGTGAGCAATTTTGATACGAGCAATGTAACAAATATGCATGCAATGTTTGATTTTAGTTATATTAAATTGTTAAAAGGCTTAAATAATTTCGATACTTCTAAAGTAACAGACATGTCCAGTATGTTTTGGATTTTTAGAACAGATAATTCTTTAGATGTAAGTAGTTTTAATACTTCTAACGTTAAAGATATGGGTTATATGTTCGTTGGAGTATCGGTTCCTATTGATTTGAGTCATTTTGATACAAGCAATGTTACCTCAATGTCATATATGTTTAATGGAACGAAAGTATCATCTTTAGATTTAAGCACTTTTAATACCGCTAAAGTAACCAATATGAGTGGAATGTTCGCTAATTCTGAAATATCAGAGATAAAGGGCTTAAATAATTTTGATACATCAAAAGTTACTAATATGAGCTATATGTTTAAAAATACATTGATGACTTCATTGGATTTAAGTAGTTTTACTCTTAGTACTGATGTTAAATTAGATAGTATGTTTATGGAAGCTAAGGCTACTACTGGATATGCAAAAAATCAAACTATTGTTGATAAATTTAATGACAATGGTGTTACTAAAATACCTGATATGTTAAAATTTGCTATAAAATAAATGATAGTTATAAATTATAAAGTCGATATAATCAATTTAAAAAATTATTAATAAATAGTGGAGTTAAATTCTCACTATTTTTATAATATATATTTATTGATAAAAAATATTAATTTTTATATAATGAATTTATAACGGAGTGATGATATGAAAAATAAAAAAGGTTTTACATTAGTTGAGTTACTTGCCGTTATAGCAATATTGGCAATACTAGTAATAATAGCTTTACCTAATGTAATAAATATGTATACTACTGCTAAAAAGAATACTTTTGTAACAGAGGTACAAAATTTAGCTAAGAGTGCTGGTAGCAAATATATCCAAGAAAGCATGATTGGCAATTCAATTAGAAAAATTAGTAATAGTACCAATAGTTTAGACACTACTGGAAAAAAATTAGAATACATTTTTGAATTGGATGCTAGAGGAAATGTTGTTAATACAATAGTAAGCGATGGAACGTATTGTATTTCTACTACTAAAAAATATACAGAATTAAGCGCTTCTGATATAAAAGAAGATTGCTCTTATGAATCTTTGCATAATTTAGTTGGTACTTTGTCTAAAAATTATTATGAAACTGCATTTGGAGCTGATGCAGAGAAAAGTGTTGTTAATAGTATTACATTTTATAGTGATGGAAGAAAATTAGAATCAAATGCTACTAATGGAAAGCCTGTAGATGTTTCTGAAGAAAAAAATGGTTCTGTTCTTTTATATGCTAATTATGTGAATGATAGTTCATCAGTAATGGACTTATATATTGTTGCAAATGGTAAGATTATGTTCCCTGAAGATTCTTCTCATTTATTAGCTTTTTATGCACAAGTTAGGTGTGATTCATATAGTCAAATTACATCTATAAATTTGAATAATGCTGTTGATACTTCAAAAGTAAAAAATATGAGTTACATGTTTGCTCAAGCTGCTCCAATAGCTGTTTATTGTAGAAGTCATAGATATGGATGTGGTTATAGTACTAATTCAATTAATGATTTAGATTTAAGTAGTTTTGATACAAGTAATGTAACTGATATGTCTTATATGTTTATGGGGAATCAATCAGCTAATTTAAATTTAAGTAGTTTTAATACAAGTAAAGTTACTGATATGTCCTATATGTTTTGGGGGGCTAGTGCTGTAAATAATTTAAGTTTAAATAATTTTAATACTTCAAAAGTAACGAATATGTATAGTATGTTTGATTATACAATTGGTTTAAATAAACTTGATATTAGCAGTTTTAATACAAGCAATGTGACAAGTATGTCATATATGTTTAGTTCTTGTGCTGCTGATGTATTGGATTTGAGTTCATTTACACTAAAAGATAATAATGTTGGGATAACTGGTATGTTTATAAGTATTAAAGCTACAACAGGTTATACTAAAGATGATAATATTGCTTCTATGTTTAATGATAATAGTAAAACTAATATACCTAATAGTATATTTAAGGTAAAATAAAATGAGAAAAAAATTAATTATATTATTTTCTATTTTATTTGTAGTTACTTTTGCTATTATAATATTGTCAAGTATAAAGATAAGTGAAATTTCATTAAATGATTTAACTTTAAGAGAAAAGATAGGTCAAATGTTAATGGTTTACTACAATGGTGATGAAATAGATGATACTTTAATTGATTCATTAAAAGAAAACCAACCAGGAGGGTTTATTATTACTGGTGCGAACTTGAATTATTATTTGAAATCAAAAAAGTTTATTAGTGGATTAAATAAATATTTAAAACTAGATATGATAATTGCTGTAGATCAAGAAGGAGGCACTGTACAAAGACTATATGATATTTCTGATAAGAAGGCTACATTTATACCTAATATGCATGATGTAGGTGTATTAAATAATAAAGATATTTCATATAAGATTGGAAATATAATTGGTAGTGAAACTGGAAGTATTGGATGTAATGCTGTTTTTGGGCCTGTTTTAGATATTGGCGATTATAACATTTCTGCGATGGGTAAAAGATTAATATCAGATGATAAGGATATTGTTATTTCTAATGGGATGGAAATTTTTAAAGGAATAGAAGATACTGGATTGATTTCTATAGTTAAACATTTTCCAGGAATTGGTAGTACTGCTGATGATACTCATAATAATGAAATTTCTATTGTTAATAAAACTTATGATGAATTATATAATACTGATTTGCAACCTTTTATTACTGCTATTAATAATAATGTTTCTATGATTATGATTGGACATTCTAGTTATCCTAAAATAACTGGAGATGATTTACCGGCGTCGCTATCATCACAGATTATTAACGATATATTAAGAACAAAATTAGGATATGATGGTGTTGTTATTATAGATGCTGTTAATATGGGAGCTTTAGCAAGCAATTATTCTGAAAAATATATTTATACTACTGCTATAAATGCTGGAGTTGATATGTTTATTATGCCAAATGGTTCTAAAAGAGTTATAGATCTAATTGAAAAAGAAGTTTTAAATGGTAGTATAGATGAAAGTAAAATTAATGAATCAGTAAAGCGAATTCTTAAAATTAAGAATAAAAAAAAATTAAATGAGTTTCAGATTTTAGATGATTATGGTTCGATAGAAAACAAGAAATTTATATGTGAACATTTTAGTAATTACTGTTCTTATAATAAAAAGTGAAGTTTTTACTTCACTTTTTAAGTGTAAAGTAGAAGTGAAATTGATATCAATTTATAAAAATATAATATATAATTTATATAAGGAGAATTATATATATGTGTGGAATAGTAGGTTATAAGGGAAAAAGAAATGTAAAAGAAGTTTTATTAAATGCTCTTGAAACTTTAGAATATAGGGGATATGATTCAGCAGGTATAGCAGTTCTTGATAATAATAAAATAAGAATAGTAAAGTCTGTTGGTAAAATAGAAAATTTAAGAGAAAAAACTAAACGTTATGATTTTGATAAAGCAACTTGTGGTATTGCTCATACAAGATGGGCTACTCATGGTAAAGTATGTGAAGAAAATAGTCACCCTCATAAAGTAGGAAGAGTTGTTTTAGTTCATAATGGAATTATAGAAAATTATAAAGAAATAGAAGAACAAGTAAGTAAATATGAATTTAAGAGTGAAACTGATACTGAAAGAGTATGTGCTTTAATTGATTCATATTATACTGGTGATAATGAACTTGAAGCTATTGAAAAAGCTATTGAATTAGTAAAGGGTAGTTATGCTTTAGGTGTAATGTTTGAAGGTAAAGACAAATTATATGGTGTTAAGAAAGATGCTCCGCTTGTTCTTGGCGTTGGAGAAAATGAATATTTTTTATCAAGTGATATATCTGCATTTTTAGCATATACTAAGGAACATATATTCTTAGAAGATAATGAAATCGTAGAGATTGGGGACGGTTTTAACGTATATTACAATGGAATAATTATTCCTAAGAAAACTGAGACTGCTACATACGATATCGAAAGTGCTCAAAAAGGTGGATATGAACACTTTATGCTTAAAGAGATAGAAGAACAAGAAGAAGTAGCTAAAAAATTATATGCTAAATATATAGTTAACGATAGTGAATTTAGCGATGCTGTAATAGATTTAAGCAAATATAAACGTATTGATTTTGTTGGTTGTGGTAGTGCTTATCATGCTGCATTAATTGGAAAATATTTTATAGATAAATATGCTACTAATAGAGAATTCTATTGTAATGTTTATAATGCTAGTGAATATAGATATAGTAATCATTATTTTGATAAAGATGTTCTTGTAGTAGTATTATCTCAAAGTGGAGAGACTGCTGATACTCTTGCAAGTCTTCGTATGTGTAAGAGTGAAGGAGTGGATACTCTTGCAATAGTAAACGTTATATCTTCAACAATAGCTCGTGAAGCTGATATGGTTATGCCTATGCTTGCTGGACCAGAAATATGTGTTGCAACTACTAAAGGATATTTTAGCCAAAGCTATATATGTAGTTTACTTGCTCTTAAACTAATGTATAGAAATAGAATTATAGATAAAAAAGAATTGGTTAGAATATTTGAAGAATTTAAGAAATTGCCTAAATTTATTAAAGAAGTAATCGAAAAAGTAGATTATCTTAAAGTAGCAAAATCAATATATAAAGAAAAAGATATGTATTACATTGGACGTGGAATAGATATTTATAGTTGTTATGAAGCAAGTTTAAAGCTTAAAGAAATATCTTATATACATAGTGAATGTTTTGCTGCTGGTGAACTTAAACATGGACCAATAGCATTAATTTCTAAAAATACTCCAGTTATATCATTATTAACTGAGTTCTCTGTTAGTGAAAAAACTATAAGTAATATTATAGAAGCTAAATCTAGAGGAGCTAAAATAATTACTATTAGAAAAGAATCTATAAATATAGATAAAAATATAAGTGATTATGATATAGTTGTTCCTTTAACAAGCGAATATTGTCAAAACTTAGTATTAATGGTTGCATGTCAATTACTTGCATATAATGTAGCTAAACTTAATAAATGTGATATAGATAAACCTAGAAACTTAGCTAAGAGCGTTACAGTAGAATAGAAAATCTAAGAATAAATCTTAGATTTTTTTGTGTAAAATTGTATAAAAAATTTTTATAGCAATGGAAATATAATTCTTATTATAGTATAATTATAATAGGAGTTTTTGATATGGGATTTAATTTTAAGAAACTTAAAAATAATTTAGGATTTTTTGTTATTGCTATTATGATGATGGTAGTTTTAACTTTAGTAAATTATATATCTGATAAAAAGGCTAATTCTTTGGATAAAGCAGATCTTACTGATGGTGAAGTTAATATATCTAAACTTGTTATTAATGAAGTTATGACTTCTAATAAAGGTGCTTATGCTGATCCAAATGGTAAAATATATGATTATGTAGAAATATATAATGGAAATGAAAAAGATATTAATCTTAAAGATTATGGACTTAGTGATGAAGAAAGTAAGGTCAAGTGGGTATTTCCTGAAACTATAATAGGACCTAAAGAATATATTGTTGTGTTCTTAAGTGGAAATAGAAGCGAAGGGTTGTATACTAACTTTAAGCTTAAATCTTCTGGTGGAGAAGTAATGACTTTATTTAAACCAAATGGTAAAGTTGTTGATGCAGTTGAAACGGTAGCTCTTGATGGAAATACTGTTATGGCTCGTGATTTGAATGGTAAATGGGTTGTTCAAACTGAAGCTACACCAGGGCATGCAAATACTAAAGAAGGAAGAAGTGAATTCTTAGCATCATTAATAAGTGATGATGAAAAAGTTATAGAGATAAATGAAATACTTGCAAATAATAAAGGAAACTTTAAAAATAAAAATGGTGAATATAGTGGATATATAGAAGTTAAAAATATTAGTAAGAATAGTGTTAATCTTGCTAATTATGGACTTTCTAATAGTGAAGTAGCAAGCTTTAAATGGCAATTTCCAAGTAAGGTTTTAGATCCTGGGAAAGTAGTTACTGTGTTTACTTCTGGTAGGAGTTGTAAAACTTGTGATGAATTAAGTACTGGATTTAAACTTGATAGTAAAAATGGATTTGCTGTTCTTACTAATAATAAAGGTAAGATAGTTGATAAAGTAGAATATAAGAATTTACCTAATGGTATAGGTTATATTAAGCAAGATGGAAAATTCTTACAAAATAATGCGATTAGTCCTGGATTTGATAATACTGTTGCTGGTATTAAATCATTCCAAAAGAAATATTTAAGCACACCTAAAGAATTAATAATTAGTGAAGTTATGAATAATAATTATTCTTATTTAGCTCAAAATGGTGGTAATTATTATGATTGGATAGAACTTTATAATAATAGTGGTAAAACAATTAATCTTAGTAATTATTGCTTAACTACTAATGATAATACTTTATGCTCTTATAAGTTACCTAAAGTAGAACTTAAGAGTGGAGAATATTATATAGTAATGGTATCAGGTGATACTAAGCTATCTAATAGTAAATATCAACATGCTTCATTTAAACTTGGTGATACTGAAGCTGTATATTTAACTAAGAGTGATGAAATAGTAGATTCTATTATGGTTGCGAATGTACCGCTTGGATATTCAATTGGAAGAAGTGGTTCTTCAATAGTTTACTTTAGTAAGCCAACACCTGGAAGTAAAAATGGTGGAGGAACCGAAGCAATAAGCTATGTACCATATGCAGATATTAAATCTGGAATATATGATAGTAATAAAGAATTTAAAGTAACTCTTACAGGAAGTGGAAAAATTTATTATACGCTAGATGGCTCAGAACCGACGACATCTTCTAAAGTTTACAGTAGTCCTCTTACTATTAAGAAGACTACTGTTTTAAGAATAATGAGTAAAGAGGCTGGAAAGTTATCAAGCGATGTTAATAATTATTCATATATACTTGATACTAGTCATAAAACTTCTGTTATGTCATTAATAATTGATTCTAAAAAGTTAAATAAAGTTAATAATAATACAAGTTTGAATAGTAAAGTTCAAGAAAGAGGATACGTTGATTACTTTGATAAAGAAGGTGAAGGGTTTAGTATTAATGTTGGTCTTAAATTATTTGGTGGATCAACTAGAAGTTATAAAAAGAAAAGTTATGAAATTAAATTCAAAAAGAAATATGGAGATGCTAAACTTAAATATAAAGTATTTAAGAATGTAGATAGTTCTGTTTTTGATTCTTTAGTACTTCGTACTGGTAGTCAAGATGAATTTCAATATAATGATCAAAGAACTGTTATAAAAGATGTAGTAGCAACTTCTTTGATGGGTAAGTATACTGATGTTGATGTTCAAGATTATGTATCAATCGTTTTATATATTAATGGTAAATATTGGGGAATATACTTTATACGTGAAAAAGTAGATGAAACATTTGTATCTAATCATTATAATGTTAATGCTACTAAGACTGATACTAGTATTCTTAGAATAGATGGAGAAGTAAAGAGTGGTACTGATAAAAAATATAATTCTATGATTAGCTTTATAAATTCTAATAGTCTTAGTAATAGTAAAAATTATGAAAAAATTAAAGAACAAATAGATATTCAAAGTTTTAGTGATTTCTGGATTGGAGAAATATATACAGCTAATTATGATATATTAAATACTCGTTATTTTAGTAATCCATTAGTTGATAATGGAAAATGGAAATATATCTTCTATGATATAGATTCTGGATTCTTTAGAACTACTCAGAATACGTTTAATGAATATACTAATCCTAGAGGTATGGGTTCTTGGAATTTTCCAACTGTATTACTTAGAAATATGATGAAGAGTAGTGAATTTAAGAGTATATTCTTAGAAAGACTTTCATACAATTTAAATAATACTTGGGCTTATAAAAACGTTGAAAAGAGAATAGATGAAGTAATAGATGAAATAGGAAAAGAAGAATTTAAAAAAAATGCTGAACGTTGGGGTAACTCATATTCGCATTGGGAGAAATCCATTAAATCTATGAAAACATTTGCTAAAAAAAGAAATTCTTATGTAGTAAAATATGCTAAATCATATTTTAATTTATCTAGTAGTGATGTTAAAAAGTATTTTGGTGATGTAGAATGAAAGAATATAAATATAGACATGAATTAAAATTTAAAATATCTAATAATGCTGCTGAAATATTAAAGCAGAAATTATCTTTAATACTTGGAAAAGATAAAAATGCATATTATGAAGATGGATCTTATTTAATAAAAAGTTTGTATTTTGATGATAGAGACTCAAATTCATATTATGAAAAAATGGATGGTGTCTTATATAGAAAGAAATATAGAATTAGAATGTATAACAATGTTGATACATTCATAAGACTTGAAAAAAAGATGAAACATAATAATTTTACTGCTAAAGAACAAATGTTGATTTCAAAAGATATATATAGTAAAATATTAAATGGTAAAATAGATGAGGTAGAAAATCCTGAAGGGTTGTTATTAGAGTTTATTACCAACTATAAAAATAAAGGTCTTGTACCTAGTATTATAGTTGAATACCATAGAACTGCTTTTACTTATCCGATAAGTGATGTTAGAATTACATTTGATTCTAACATACAAAGTAGTTTATATAATTATGATTTATTTAATACAAGTTATCCAAGATATACAGTTGATGAACCTGGTAAGCAAGTATTAGAAGTAAAATTTAATGAAATATTACCTTTACATATAGCAAATATATTAAATGATATACCTGCTTGTAGAGAAGCAGTAAGTAAATTTGCGATATGTAGAAGTATTAAGTAGGAGATGGAAATATGATATTAAGTATATTTAAAAAATCATTTTTAGAACAATTTACAGGTAGTGTATCTAGTGTTGATATGTTAATCTCACTAGTAGTTTCATTTGTAATTGGATTATTTATTGTATATGTATATAGAAAGACATATACTGGAGTAGTTTATTCAAAAGCATTCTCATTATGTATAATAATGCTTACGATGGTTACTGCGATGATTATTAGAACTATTAATTCTAATATTAGTTTATCTTTAGGTATGGTTGGTGCTTTATCTATCGTTCGTTTTAGAACAGCTGTTAAAGAACCAGTTGATACTGGATTTATGTTCTGGGGTATTGCTGCTGGAATTATGGCAGGAGCTGGATTATATATACCAGCTATAGTTGCTACACTTGGTATTGGGATTTTATATTTTGTTAGTTATTTAATGGGATTTAAAACATCTAATAGATATCTTTTAATAATTAAATATAAAGCAAATGCTCATGAAAATGTATTAAAGAAATTAAAAAATATTAAGAAATTTAAAATTAGAAGTAAAGCTATATTTGGAAGTGAAGTAGAGCTTTCATTAGAAGTAGATGTCAAAGAAAATAGTAAGGATGGTATTGATACTAATCTTGTTGATCAATTCAATGGAATAGATGGAGTTATAAATGCTAGTTTAATAGCATATCAAAATGATTTTGGTAGTTAGGAGTTCTTATGACTAGAAGAAGACTTAAAATTACACCTGTATTAGTAACACTAAATGTATTAGTGTTACTTCTTATTGTAGCTTTTTATGGTACTAGAATGATTAAATATTACTTAAAAGAAAATGGTAAAAGTAATAATAACGATAATACAGTTCTTCTAGTAGATAATGTTTTAAAAAAGCAAAGTTATGTTGATTTAACTAAAGGTTTAATATTTGATGAAGAAAAAAATGAGTATAGATACTTAGGTGAAGTCAACGATAACTATCTTGAGTATTCTGGTATAATGTATAGAATTATTGGAATAGATAAAGATAAAAATATAAAAGTTATTGCTGATAAGAGTGTTACGATGATGTATTCAGGACTTGAAAAGGGTTATGACAAATCATATGTTAATAAATGGTTAAATTATGATAAAGATACTGCTGGTAGTGGCGTGTTTGAAAATAATATTAAAGAAAGTGTTAACTTTTTGACTAATACATATTATTGTGAAGATGTGATTGATGATGTTAAAAATATAACTTGTGATAAAAATAATACAACTTATAAAATTAGTTTATTATCATTATATGATTATTATAAAGCTGGAGGAAAAAGTAGTTTCTTAAATAATGGTGAAACTTTCTACTTAGGTACTCTTAATAAAGATAATTATAATTACTATATAACATCTGATGGTGAAGTTAGTATTAATGAAATAAGTACTAAAACTTATACAGTAAGACCGGTTATAACTATTTCATCTGGTTCAGTTTTGTTAAGTGGAAAAGGAACTAAGGATGAACCATATAAAATATTAGAAGTAAAGCCAACTATGCTAGAAGATGCAACAATAAATACTTATATAAGTTACTCTAATCAAGTATTTAAAATTATTGATAATAGTGGAGATGCTACTAAAGTTGCATTAAATGGTGTTATAAAAGAAAATGATACTGATGTTGTTAAAGAGTTTGGTAGGAAGAATAATAAATATTCTAATGCTAAAAATACAGTTGGTTATTATTTAAATAATACATACTTAAAAACATTAGATAGTAAAAATATTGTTAAATCTAATTGGTATATTGGAGCATTAAGCTTAGATAACTTAGATTATAACAGTGAAAAAGATACTAAAGTAAATCTTTTTGTTGGTATGCTTTCACTTGGAGATATGTTTGTTGGAGATGTTAACAATGTATTAACATTATCTAGAGGAATAGAATCTGATCAAATAATTAATGTTATAAATAAAGAAGGAAATTTTTATGGAGACTTTATTACAAGTAAATATAATGTAAGACCTGCGTTATATTTAAATAAAGAATTAAAGATTACTGGAGGAAGTGGTACTTTAGATGCACCATATGAGTTAGGAGTAAGTGATGAAGAAAAAGGAAAAGAATAAAAAAACTAGTAAATTTAGTGTATTCTTAATAGTTGTAGATGTAATAGCTGTTGTTTGTTTCTTTGTAGTTTATGGACCTTTTTCATTCTTTAGAGATTGGTTTATAACTACTGCGATGACTACTATGACTCATAAATATTTTGCATATACTTTATATAGTGAAGATATGATTAAAGAAACACTTGATAATAATAAAATTATTGAATCAGAGGATCCAACTGATACATCTAAAATAAATTTCAATCCTGATTTTAGTAAAGATACTTATGAATCTATATATGAAGAGCAAGTTCTTAAAAAGGATGAAGGAAATGATGTATATAAAGTTGTTGATATAAGTGGAGACAATTGGCGTGGTAAGATGGTTGTTGTTTATGATCCATCTAGACTTAGATTAGTGTTCTCTAAACAATATGGTAAGCGTGGTGAATATTTATCAACAATGGCTAAAAGTAAAAAAGCATTAGTTGCGATGAATGCATCTGGTGTATATCACCCTAATGGTCAAAATAGAGTTACTGGTACGACAATTTTAGATGGTAAGGTTTATGCGACTGGTAAAAAAATTAATAAAGGTGGAGGACTTATAGGATTTACTAAAGATAATGTATTAATGCTTACTAAGAAAACTGCTAAAGAAGCAATAAAAGATGGAATGGATAGAGCTGTAGAGTTTGGACCATTCTTAGTAGTAAATGGAAAGTCTGCTGAATTCAAAGGAAATGGTGGATGGGGAATAGCTAATAGAAGTGCTATTGGTCAAAGACAAGATGGTATTGTGTTGTTACTTGCTATAGATGGTCGTTCATCTAAGTCAGTTGGTATATCAATGCCAGAGCTTGCTGATGTTTTCCAAAAATATAAAGCGTATAATGCTGCTAATTTAGATGGTGGTGGAAGTAGTGCTTTATATGCCATAGTTAATGGTAAAGGTGGACTTATAAATAATCCAGTAGGATATGGATATTCTGGTGAAAGATATTTACCAAATGCATGGATGGTTTTACCAGAAAAAAGTGATAATTCAAATTAGGAGGGTATATGGACGTAGAATTTAGAAATCCAACAATATATATTATTAGCGGTAAAGCAAAACATGGAAAGGATACATTTTCTGCATATTTAAAAGACGTTTATGAACGTCATGGCAAGAAAGTAATTATTACTCAACTTGCTAAATATATTAAGTATTATGCTCGTGAGATGACAGGATGGGATTTAAGTGAGGAAACTAAACCTCGTGAGTTCTTACAACAACTTGGTACTGGAGTAATAAGACAAAAACTTAAAAATGATGATTTATTTATTAAACGTATGATAGATGATATAGAAATATTTAGTTATTTCTATGATGTGATTATTATAAGTGATGTAAGACTTAAAAAAGAAATATATGATTTAAAGAAAGCTTATCCAAATATTAAAGTTATTCATATAGTTAGACCTGACTTTGATAATGGTCTTACAGAAGAACAAAAGAATCATCCAACTGAAAAAGATTTAGATGACTTTAATGAGTTTGACATAGAAGTTGTAAATACAACATTAGAAGAATTAGAAAAAAGTGTTAAAAAAATATACACAGAAAATGAAAGGTAGGTATATAAAATGGAAAGTGTAAAAAGGGCTAATGTTGAAGGAAAGAAAGTAATTGTTAGAGTTGACTTTAATGTTCCAATTAAAGATGGAAAAATTACTGATGATACTAGAATAGTTTCAAGTTTAAAAACCATTAAATATTTAGTGAGTCATAATGCTAAAGTTATATTGTTATCTCACTTAGGAAGAATTGCTTCACAAGAAGATAAAGAAAAGAAAAGTTTAGAGATAGTTGCTAAACATTTATCTACATTAATTAATGTACCAATATATTTTGTACCAATTACTAGAGGTGACTTATTAACAAAAACTGTTGAAAGTATGGGAGAAGGAGAAATAGTATTAGTTGAAAATACTAGATTTGAGGATTATCCTCGTATGCTTGAGAGTTCTTGTGACGAATCATTATCTAAGTATTGGGCTAGCCTTGGGGACATATTTGTATTTGATGCTTTTGGTACTGCTCATAGATGTCATGCATCTACATATGGTATTAGTAAGTATTTACCATCATATTCTGGTTTCTTAGTAGATGCTGAAATAGATATGTTAGATAGAGCTCTTCATCAAAGAAAAACTTTAATTCTTGGTGGAGCTAAAGTCGATGATAAGATTGGTGTTATTGATAATTTAATAAATACAAGTGATGCTATATTACTTGGTGGAGCTATGTGCTTTACATTTCTTAAAGCTAAAGGGTTTGATGTTGGATCTAGTATAGTTAATGCTGATAGATTAGAATATGCTAAAAACTTATTAGAAACTCATGGTAATAAAATTTTTTTGCCAGTTGATGTAGTAACTCAAAATGGAGTTAAAAACATTGATGAAATGGAAAAAGATGATATCGGTTATGATATTGGGCCAAAAACAATTACTAAATATAATGAAATATTAATAGATAGTAAACTTGTTCTTTGGAATGGACCTCTTGGTATGTTTGAGGAAAAAGATTATGAAAATGGTACTAAAAAAGTATTAAAATTCTTATATAATCAATCTATACCATCTATACTTGCTGGTGGAGATATTATAAGTGCATCACATAAATTTGGATTTGATTTTCATTATGTATCTACTGGAGGAGGTTCAACTCTAGAATACTTAGAAGGTAGAAGATTTAAAACATTAGAAAGATTAACAGGTGAAAATAAAAAGTAGTAGGAGGGTTTTATGAAAAAAGTTATTCTTAATCAAAAAAGTTATTTATTTTATGATGATATGGTTAATTTTAAAAAGTCTTTTGATAAATTGAAAACTGATGATTATGAATTTATTATATTTCCTCCGATATTATACTTATCAATGTTTAAAGATAGTAAGTATAAAGTAGGTACTCAAAACTTCTTTGGATATAAGATGGGATCTTTTACTGGAGAACTTAATCTAGAATCTCTTAAGAAAATTGGTATTAACTATACTTTAATTGGTCACTTTGAAAGAAGAAAAATAGTTTTTGAAAGTTATGAAATGTCTAAAGAAAAATTATTTAAATCTTTAGGATCTAAATGTAATACTATTCTTTGCGTTGGTGAAATAAAGAAAACTAGAAAACCATTTAATTATATTAAGAAAGAACTAAATTATTATTTACGTAGTATTGATTCATCTACATTAAAATATTTAAGTATAGCTTATGAGCCTAACTGGGCTATTGGTACTGGAGAAATACAATGTATTGATAAAATACAAAGTGTTATTGAAGATATTAAATTATATATTTATAAAAAATATAAAATAAATATTGAAGTATATTATGGTGGCAGTGTTGATGAAAATAATATTAAAGATATATTTAATGTATCTGATGGAATAGTTCTTGGTAAAGCTAGTATTAATATAGATGAATTAAATAAGATTCTTAAAGGACTTAAAAATGACTAGTGGAAGTGAATTAATTACTGGACTAACTAATCTAATAATTATGTTTACTACATTAGTCATTCTTTTTAGTTTTAGAAAGTTAAAAATTGATAAGAAAAAGATGTGGTATATATTTTATATAAGTGTGATTGTTGATAGTATGCTTGGATTTATAATACATTCATTTATGTGGAGCAGTGAAACTATTAAAATTATGTGGATAATACTTTCATTTGCATTTTGTATTACACTTAATAGTTTGCTCTTTACTGTAATCAAGTGTTCTAGTGTTAGTAAGATGTTAATTACATCTATAGTTATGTATTTAATATTTATAATAGAAACAGTTAGTGGCATTGACTTTTTATTAACTTTTATAGTTATAGCACTATTCTATATATTATATATTTTATGGTTTTATACACATAAATATATTAAAACGCGTACTAAAAAAGATAAGTTTTATATAATTGCTATAGTATTACAAATTATAGGTGGTTTATTCTTGCTATTCAAGATTAAAGTAAATTTTGTAGTTTTTTTTGATAAAAATGGTATATATCATATGTTTATGATTTTTACAATTATATTTATGTATTTAGGAAACAAATATAGTTCATTAGAATAATATTTGTTTTTTATGACAAAATTTTTGTATTTTAGACAAATTAAGACTTTTTACTCCGTAGATATATGTATAATTATGACGTACAATAGAGAAAAGGAGAAAAGATGAAAATAAAAGTCTTAGTAGTAGATGATAATGAAGGGTTAGTAAATTTAATTTGTAAGTATTTTAGTAGTAGTGATAATGTTGAAGTGATAGGTACTTGTAAAAATGGAGAAGAAGCTATTAAAGTATTAAATAATTCTGATATAAAATTTGATTTAATGCTACTTGACTTAGTTATGCCAAATAAAGATGGGGTTGCAGTTCTTGAATATATGAAATTCAACAGTATAAAGAAGAAAGTTATTGTTATGACTTCTTATAGTGAAGAACAAACAATTAGAGATATTAGTGAGTATGGTGTTAGATATTATTGTTTAAAACCATTTAATTTTGATGATTTAAGAGATAAAATTGTACAAACATTTGAAGTAAAGAAAAAGAACGAAAGTATTTTAGAACTTGATAATAGAGATATTCAGATACAGGTGACTAAACTATTGCATGCGCTTGGTATTCCTTCTCATATAAAAGGTTATCAATTTATAAGAAGTGCTATACTGATGGTTTATGAAAATCCTGGATTTATTGGAGGAATTACAAAAGAGTTATATCCTGACTTGTCTATTAAGTTTAATACTTCTATTCCAAGAGTTGAAAGGGCAATTAGACATGCTATTGAAGTTTCTTGGTTAAGAGGAGACATTGATTTAATGGAAGAGATATTTGGACATAGTGTTGATATAGATAGGGCTAAACCTACGAATTCCGAATTTATAGTTACAATTGCTGATAAACTCAGACTTGAAATGATTGATGTGAATTAGTCATTCAAGTTTTTTTCTTTTATAATCTTATAATATGTGTTAAAATGTTTACAGGAGAAATTTATGAAAAAAATTATTTTATTAATTTTAGATGGTTTTGGAATTAGAGAAGGTGAGAATGGTAATGCTATTAAAATGGCAAATTTACCTAACTTAGCCAAAATAATGTCTGATTATCCTGTTTGTGAATTAGAAGCAAGTGGTGAAGTAGTTGGACTTCCTAAAGGACAAAGTGGTAATTCCGAAGCATGTCATATGACAATTGGTTGTGGTAGAACTATAGAACAGCCTTTAACACTAATAAATAATAAGATTAAAGATAAAAGTTTTTTTGAGAATGATGTTCTACTTGATTTAATTGATTTTGTTAATGATAATAATTCTACACTTCATATGATAGGATTGGTATCTAGTGGTAATGTCCATTCTAGTATGGAACACTTTTATGCTGCGCTTGCACTTGCTAAAATTAAAAAAGTAAAAAGTGTTGTTTTTCATTTTATAACTGATGGTAGGGATTCTCTTCCAATGAGTGGTAATAAATTAATAAATGATTTTATGACAAAAGCAAATAAATTAGGTCTTGGAACTATTGGAACTATATGTGGTAGATATTATGCCATGGACAGAGATAATAATTATGATAGGGTTAAAAAGGCTTATGACGCTATGGTATATAACGTTGGAAATAATTTTAGTGATTATAATAGATGTATGGAACTTCATTATAAGAACGATATAACAGATGAATTTATTAATCCTAGTGTAATTACTAAGGGAAGTAATATTAAAGAAAATGATGGAGTATTATTCTTAAATTATAGGCCTGAGAGAATTAGAGAGTTAATATCTGCATTTACTGATGAATCATTTAATATGTTTAATGTAAAAAAGTTTAAAAATGTTAGATTTGCTTCTTTATATAGTGTTGGTGACAATATTGATGGGGCTTATACTAATGAACCTATATCAGGTACATTTGGCAGATATTTAGCTGATCTTGGATTTAAACAAGCTAGAATTGCTGAAAGTGAGAAGTATCCTCATGTTACATATTTCTTTGATGGAACTGAAGAGTTAAGTGATAAGAATTTATTTAAGATATTGGTTCCTTCACCTAAAGTAGCAAGATATGATATGAAACCTGAAATGAATGCGTCTGAAGTTACTGAAGCAGTTCTTGATGCGATGGATGATGATTTCGATTTTATTTTAGTTAATTATGCTAATCCTGATATGGTTGCTCATACTGGTAATATTCCTGCTTGCGTTAGAGCTCTTGAAGCTTGTGATGTTTGTATAGGACATATATTTGAAAAAGCACAAGAGAATTTCTATGAATTAGTTATAACATCTGATCATGGAAATATTGAGTATATGAAAGATGCTGATGGAAATGTAATTACTACGCACACATCTAATAAAGTTCCATTTATAATATGTAATAAAGACTATAAACTTAAAAAGAATGGTACTATTAAGGATATTATTCCTACAATAGTAGATGTTTATGAGATAAGTAAGCCAAAAGAAATGACTGGAGAAAGCTTAATAATTAAAGGAACGCCTTAGGGCGTTTTATTTACAATGATTTATTAAAATGTTATACTAAGTTAATGTAAGGAAGTGTTAAAATGAGTGATGAAGTAAATAAAACCGAAAAGAGTTCTGAAGTTAAACCTGAAGTAAAAGTTTATAATTCTAAGAAAAAAATCAAAAAAGACTTAGAGGCTGATAAAGAATTAGAAGTAAAAAATGTAGACAGTATAGAAAATGAAGTAAAGTCTAAGAAAGATATAAATGTAGAAGAGGAAGTTAAAGAAAAAAAAGAATCTAAGGAAAAAAAGAAGCATGTTACTCATTCTAACGATAATATAAGCTTTATAGAAAAAGATAGAAGAAAATGGCCTATAGTACTTTTATTAGTTTTATTAGTTTTAGGTGGAGCATTTTATTATTACTACTATATTCTAACTAAACCATCTACTTTATTTAATAATGTTATTGAAAGCGGTTATAATTATTTATCTAATTCTATAAATAAGTTTAATGATAAAACTAATGATAATAAAAAGTATGAAATGACTGGTAAAGCAATATTAACATCATCAAACTTAAAGTTAATAGCATTTAATACTCTTACTACTGATGTATATGTTGGAGTTGATGAAGAAAAAGGTTCTGTATTTACTGATTTAAGAGGTTCTTTATTAAACATTGATATTCTTAATTTAAAACTTGGGATGGATAAAGAAAATATATATTTTGGTTATAATGATATGAGTGAAGGTGCTCAAGATAAATTATATAAAACAAAAAATATTGAATTAGAAGATGATTCATTAAGTGTTGATGATACAGATTATAATGAAATATTGAATTCTATTAAATACTTACTTGATTCTAATAAAGAAACAATACTTTCTAGTGTTGAAAATGCTAAAGTAAGTAAGAAACCAATGATGTTAAAAGTTGATGATAAAAGTATTCCTGCCTATGAAGTTAAATATATTTCAAGTAAAGAAAATACTAAGAAAGCAGTAACTACTATTTTAAATAATATAATTAATGATCAAAAGTCTTTAGAAGCATTAGTTACTTTAGGGTATGGTAAAGATAATGAAGAAGTAAAATCTTTGTTAGAGGAACAAGTTAAAGATATAAATATAACTGAAGATTTAGAAATTATTGTGTATTTAGATATATTAAATAATAAGTTATTAGAATTTAATATTAAATATGGAAGTGATAATTTAAATATTAAATTTAATGATAATGATGTTGTTGTTCTTTTAGAAAATAAAAATGCAAGTGAAGAAAGCCTAAGTATTGGTATTACATATAATAAAGTTGAAAATAGATTTGCTTTGGAATATACATCTAGAGTATACGATGAAGAATTAAAAGAATTTAATGATATTAAGGGTTCTATAACTCTTAAAGTTGATTCATTTAGTGATAGTAAATCATCATATATAATCAGTTTTAAATATTATGATCCAGATAATACTGATAAAGAGTTATTTTGTATAGATGCTAATATTGACCTAGAAGCAGTAAATGAAATTAAAGAGTTTGATACTACTAATGCTATAGATTATGATAAATTAAATGATAAAGAAAAATCTGAAATATTTGGAAGTATTGGTGTATTTACAGAAGAGGCTTAGCCTCTTTTTATTTTATATATTAATGTGGTATAATGCTTTTGGGTGAAATATGGAAAAATATGATTATTCTAATCTTAAGGGTGATGAACAAGTAACTCATAATTGGGCACCATTAAGTTTTGAAATTAAAGATAATTATAATTATGTACTAAATAATCCTTTGTTTAAATTAATATCTAATATTTTATCTTTACCTATATTTATCATTTTATATATTATTGATAAAATATTTTTGGGATTTTGTATTATAAATAAAGATAAAATTGTTGAAGATAAAGGGTTTGTCTCTATTTCTAATCATATCCATTATTTAGATTGTACTTTAATAGGTCTTATTTATTATCCAAGTAGAGTACATTATCCAACTATTGAGGAGAATTTTAAAATACCTTTTGTTAGGAAATTGATTAGATTGTTGTATGCGATGCCTATTCCAAAAGAGAGAACTAAGAAAGATAGATTTTATTCGCAGATAAATAAGGCTTTTAACAATAAATTTATATTACATATGTATCCTGAAGTAGCTATGTGGCCTTATTATGAAGGTATAAGAGATTTTAAATATGGTGCTTTTAAAATAGCTGTTGATGCTAATGTATGTGTTCAACCAATAAAGTTTGTATTTACTAAATCTGATGGTGTATATAAATTATATAAAAGAAAGAAAAGAATATGTGCTGTTGTATTAGATCCTTTATATCCTAATATGGAACTTGAGTATAGAGATAGAATAAAGGATTTAAGAGACAGAGCATATGAAAGTATGAAAAAGGAGATATAAGTATGAAAGTTTTAATATTATCTTGTAGTACTGGTGGTGGACATAATTCTTGTGCTAGATATATAGAAGAAGAACTTAAACTTAATAATATAGAATGTGAATTTAAGAATTTTTATGATATTGTGAATACTTCTGGTAATAGAATGACTGAAAAAATATATTTAAATTCTTTGAAAGGAAATGGTAATACATTTAAGAATATATATAAATTAGGCGAATTATACAGTAAAAGTGGTGTTACTAGTCCAGTTTATCTAGTTAATAAAATGCATGCTCGTAGGCTTTATAATTATATTAAAAATGGGTCTTTTGATTTAGTTATTGCAACTCATTTGTTTCCATCCTTAACTCTTACAGCTATTAAGAAGCATAAAGATAAAAATATTAGGTTTATAACTATATCAACTGATTATGAACCATGTCCTTTCTTGGAGGAGACTATGCCTGATTATTTAATCATGCAGAAGGGTCAAGAAAATAGATATATTGAAAAAGGGTGCAATAAAGATGTTCTTGTTAATAGTGGAATACCAGTTTCGAGTAGATTTATATTTGATGCAAAGAGTGTAAGAAATATGTATGGTATTAAAGAGGATGAAAATGTAATCTTAGTAATGCTTGGTAGTATGGGGTTTGGCAAAATCTATGAAATTATAGACAATGTGTTAAATCAAAATAAATGTAAAGTAATGGTTGTATGTGGAAGCAATAAAAAATTATATAATGAGTTAACTTCTATGAATAGAGAAAATTTAATTGTATTTGGATTTGTAAATAATATTAATGATTTAATTTATTCATCAAATATAGTTATGTCTAAACCGGGAGGACTTAGTTCAACTGAAATAACATGTATGAGAAAACCTCTAATACATATTTATCCTATACCTGGTATTGAAACATATAACACAAATTTCTTCGAAAGTCATGGTATGAGTTTAAAATGTAAAACAAAAGAGGAGATATTAGATACAGTTCATGAACTTTTGAATAATAAACATATGCAAGAAAAGATGGTAAAATATCAAGAAAAATATATTAATAATTATTCTGCTCGTGATTTAGTAAATTTAATTAAAAATATAAAATAAGTATATAATTTTAAAAATTTGATAAAAAAACTAATTAAATGTAAAAAATATAGGAAAATCAAGAAAAAATGCTTGATTTTTTTATACTTTTAGAATATAATCTATATCGAACGACTGGCGATGATATGCAAGGTTGCTGATACACCAGGTTAAGTTGAATTAACTTAATTTCAAAATCAGGTAATTTGCATTTAGCAAGTCTATAAAAAATATTATAGGCGAAGGAGGAATATTAATATGTCTAAAGACAAAGTTAGAATCAGACTTAAATCTTTTGATCACAGAAGCGTTGATCAAGCTGCTGCAAAAATTGTTGAGACTGTTAAAAGAACTGGTGGAGTTGTTAGCGGACCTGTTCCACTACCAACAGAGATTGAAAAAATCACTATTCTAAGAGCTGTTCACAAATATAAAGATTCTCGTGAACAATTCGAAATTAGAACTCACAAAAGATTAATTGATATCGAAAATCCTAGTAAAGAAACTATTGATGCGTTAGCTCATTTAGATTTACCTAGTGGTGTAGATATTCAAATTAAAAAATAATTAGGAAAGGAAAAGTAAAATGAAAGGAATCTTAGGACGTAAAGTTGGAATGACTGAAGTATTCTCAACTGACGGAAAATTAATACCTGTTACAGTTATCGAAGTTGAACCAAATGTTGTTACACAAGTTAAAACTGTTGATAAAGATGGGTATGATGCAATTCAAGTAGGTGCATTTGACAAAAAAGTTAAATCATCTAGCAAACCAGAAATGGGACATGTTAAAAAAGCAAATACACAACCTAAGCGCTTCTTAAAAGAAATTAGAGGAATTGATACTTCTTCTTATACTCTTGGACAAGTTATTAGTGCTGATGTATTTCAAAGCGGAGACACAGTTGATGTAACTGGTACATCAAAAGGTAAAGGTTTCCAAGGTGTAATTAAGAGATGGAATCAATCTCGTGGACCTGAAACTCACGGATCTACATATCATAGAAGAGTAGGTTCAATGGGTACTATGAGACCTATGCGTGTTTTAAAGGGTAAGAAGTTACCAGGACATATGGGTAGTGAACAAGTTACTATCCAAAACTTAATGATAGTAGATGTTGATACTGAAAATAAATACATTTTAGTAAGTGGTAATGTTCCAGGTGCTAAAAACACATTTGTATTTATTAGAGAAGCTATTAAAGGTAGTAAAAATACTCCTGCTGTTGAACTAGTTTCATATGAGGAAGTTGTAAGCGAACCAAAAGCAGAAGAAAGTGTTGTAACTGAAGAAGTCGTTAATAGTGAAGTTACAAGTTCTGAAGCTAATGAAGCTGAAACTACTGAAAGTAAGGAGGTTTCTGAATAATGGCAAAGACTCAAGTTTTAAACCAAAAAGGTGAAAAAGTTAAAGATATAACACTTAAAGATAGCGTTTGGAACATTGAAGTAAATGAACCAGTTATGCATGATGCAATCGTACTTGCTCAAGCATCTTTAAGACAAGGAACTGCTTCAACTAAAACTAGAAGCGAAGTTTCTGGTGGTGGACGTAAACCATACAAACAAAAAGGTACAGGTAATGCAAGACAAGGATCTACTAGAAGCCCTCAATGGCCAGGTGGTGGAATTGTATTTGGACCAAAACCAAGAAAATATGATAAAAAACAAAATAGAAAAGAAAGAAGATTAGCATTAAAGAGTGCTTTAACATCTAAATTCCAAGATAAAGAATTAGTAATTGTTGAAAACTTAAATTTAGCTGATAACAAAACTAAGACATTTAATGAAATGTTAAAAAATCTTAAAGTTGATGGTAAAGCTTTAGTTGTATATGCTGATGAAAACGAAAATTTATTTTTAGCTTCTCGTAACAATAATAAAGTTGCTGTAGTTGCTTTCGATGAAATTAACGTTTTAGATTTAGTTGCAGCTAGTTACTTATTAATTGACGAATCTTCAGTTAAGAAAATTGAGGAGGTGCTTAACTAATGAATATTATCTTAGCACCAGTTATTACTGAGAAAAGCGAATCATTAAAATCAAATAATGTATATGTATTTAAAGTAAGCCCAAAAGCTAATAAAACTCAAATTAAAAATGAAGTTGAAAAACAATTCAACGTTAAAGTTGTAAATGTTAATACTGTAAATGCTGTACAAAAGAAAAGAAGAGTAGGAAGATATACAGGTACAACAACTGCTTATAAAAAAGCATATGTTAAACTTGCAGAAGGCTCTTCTATAGAATACTAGGAGGGATAATATGCCAATTAAAAATTATAAGCCTAATACTCCTGGAACAAGAGGTATGAGTACATTAATTAATGATGAAATCACTAAGAGTACTCCTGAAAAAAGTCTTCTTGTTAAAAAAAGTAAAACAGGCGGAAGAAATAATCAAGGTAAGATAACTGTTCGTCATATTGGTGGTGGAGTTAGACGCAAATATCGTGTTATAGATTTCAAAAGAACTAAAGATGGTATTGATGGAAGAGTAGCTTCAATCGAATATGATCCAAACAGAAGTGCAAACATCGCATTAATTAATTATGCTGATGGTGAAAAGAGATATATAATTGCTCCACTTAATTTAAAAGTCGGAGATATAGTTGAAAGTGGAGCTAATGCTGACATTAAAGTTGGTAATGCATTACCACTTGAAAATATTCCAGTTGGAACTATGGTTCACAATGTTGAATTAAATCCAGGTGCTGGAGCTAAACTTGCAAGAAGTGCAGGTAGTAGTGTTCAAATCTTAGGTAGAGAAGGTAAATATGTTATTGTAAGACTTAAGAGTGGTGAAACTAGAAAGATTCTTGCTAATTGTCGTGCTACTATTGGAGAAGTTGGAAATACTGACTATGAATTAGTAAGCTTAGGAAAAGCAGGAAGAAAAAGACATATGGGAATTAGACCTACAGTTCGTGGATCTGTTATGAACCCTAATGATCACCCACATGGTGGTGGTGAAGGTAGAGCTCCAGTTGGACGTGCTCAACCAATGACTCCTTGGGGTAAACCAGCTCTAGGATTAAAGACTAGAAAGACTAAAAAAGCATCCGAGAAATTAATAATGACTCGTCGTAAGAAATAATTAGAAAGGAACCGTTAAAATGTCAAGAAGTTTGAAAAAAGGACCTTATACATTCCCTAGACTTTTAAAAAGAGTTAGAGAATTAAATGAAAAAGGTAAAAAAGAAGTTATAAAAACTTGGTCAAGACGTTCTACAATTTATCCAGAATTCGTTGGTCATACATTTGCAGTACACAATGGACGTGAGTTCATTCCTGTATATGTAACTGAAGATATGGTAGGACATAAACTTGGAGAATTTTCATTAACTCGTAAGTTTACTGGCCACGCTGGCAGCGGTAAGAAGTAGGAGGTAAATTGAATGGAAACTTATAGTATACATAAAGGTGCTCAAATTGCACCAAGAAAAGCTAGAATGACTCTTGATTTTATCAGAGGTAAGAATGTATCTCAAGCTGAAGCAATTCTACTTACTACAAATACTAAAGCAAGTAGATTAATCATTAAAGTTTTAAATTCTGCTGTAGCTAATGCAGTTAATAATTTTGGAGCTAATAAAGAAGATTTAGTTATCAAAGAAACATACATTAACGAGGGAAGAACTTTAAAGAGAAGAAAAGCAGCATCTCACTCTAGAGTTGCTAAGAATTATCATAGAACAAGTCATATTTATGTATGTGTTACAGATAATATGCAAAAGAAGGAGGACTAAACATGGGACAAAAGGTAAGTCCA